>ENA-UOVV01000417-UOVV01000417.1-compost-metagenome-genome-assembly--contig:-NODE-417-length-52236-cov-6.558824_pt1 | contig 52236 bp, 54 predicted proteins | sample MGYA00238155_ERZ761577 | MGnify/ENA primary metagenome ERZ761577 (study PRJEB28898, sample SAMN06268775) | compost metagenome | isolation source: Emeryville, CA | place: USA:Emeryville, CA | collected... | reverse complement strand
GCTAGGCGGCGACAGTCTCCCGCTCCTGTGCGGGCGCCAGCGCCTGGGCGACGATGTCGGCGACGTCGGTCACCGGACGCACGTCCAGCGCCGCCAGCACATCGGCGGGCACATCATCGAGATCGGCCTCGTTGCGCTGCGGGATGAAAACCGTTGACAGCCCGGCTCGTTGGGCTGCCAGCAGCTTCTGCTTGACGCCGCCGATCGGCAGCACCCGCCCGTTCAGCGTCACCTCGCCGGTCATGCCGACGTCGGCGCGGACCTGGCGCCCGGTGGCCATCGAGACCAGCGCGGTCACCATCGTCACGCCCGCCGACGGACCGTCCTTGGGCACCGCGCCGGCGGGCACGTGCAGGTGGATCCGCCGTTCCAGCGCCTTCGGGTCGACGCCCAGCCGCTCGGCGTGGGAACGCACGTAGGACAGCGCGATCTGCGCCGACTCCTTCATCACGTCGCCCAACTGCCCGGTCAGCTGCAGGCCCGGTTCCCCGTCGGTGGCGTTGGCCTCGATGTAGAGCACATCGCCGCCCATCCCGGTCACCGCCAGCCCGGTGGCCACCCCGGGCACCGCGGTGCGCTCCGCCGACTCCGGCAGGAACCGCGGACGGCCCAGGTAGCCAACCAGATCCGGCTCGTCGACGGTGACGGTCGAAACCTCTCCACCGGCCAGCTTCGTCGCTACCTTGCGCATCAGCTTGGCCAGCAGCCGCTCGAACTGTCGCACGCCCGGCTCGCGGGTGTAGTCCGCGGCGATCTTGCGCAGCGCGGCCTCGGTCACCGTGACTTCGTCGGCGGTCAGCGCCGCGCGCTCACGCTGGCGGGGCAGCAGGAAGTCGCGCGCGATCGCGAGCTTCTCGTCGGCGGTGTAGCCGTCCAGTTCGATCAGCTCCATCCGGTCCAGCAGCGCCGACGGGATGTTCTCGATCACGTTGGCGGTGGCCAGGAACACCACATCGGACAGGTCCAGGTCGAGCTCGAGGTAGTGGTCGCGGAACGTGTGGTTCTGCGCCGGGTCGAGCACCTCCAGCAGCGCGGCGCTCGGGTCGCCGCGGTAGTCGGAGCCGACCTTGTCGATCTCGTCGAGCAGCACCACCGGGTTCATCGAGCCGGCCTCGCCGATCGCGCGCACGATCCGGCCGGGCAGGGCGCCGACGTAGGTGCGGCGGTGACCGCGGATCTCGGCCTCATCGCGCACCCCGCCGAGAGCGACGCGCACGAACTTGCGGCCCAACGCCCGCGCGACGCTCTCGCCCAGCGACGTCTTGCCCACACCCGGCGGCCCGGCCAGCGCCATGACCGCACCCGAGCCGCGACCGCCGACGACGGCCATGCCGCGCTCGGCGCGGCGGGCCCGCACGGCCAGGTACTCGATGATGCGGTCCTTGACGTCGGTCAGGCCGTAGTGGTCGTTGTCGAGGATCTCGCGGGCCGCGGCCAGGTCTGTGGAGTCCTCGGTCTTGACGTTCCACGGCAGGTCCAGCACGGTGTCCAGCCAGGTGCGGATCCAGCCGCCCTCCGGGCTCTGCTCGCTGGTCCGCTCCAGCTTGCCGACCTCGCGCAGCGCGGCCTCGCGCACGTGCTCGGGCAGGTCGGCGGCCTCGATGCGGGCCCGGTAGTCCTCCGACGACCCCGGACCGCCGTCGTCGCCGAGTTCCTTGCGGATCGCGGCGAGCTGCTGGCGCAGCAGGAACTCCTTCTGCGACTTCTCCATGCCCTCGCGCACGTCCTCGGCGATCTTGTCGGTGACCTCGACCTCGGCGAGGTGGTCGCCGGTCCACTGGATCAGCATCCGCAGCCGCTCGGCGACGTCCGGCGTCTCCAACAGCTGCCGCTTCTGCACCTGGGTCAGGTACGACGCGTAACCGGCCGTGTCCGCCAGCGTCGACGGATCCGACAGCTGGTTGACGAAATCGATGATCTGCCAGGCGTCGCGGCGCTGCAGCATGGCCAGCAGCAGCTTCTTGTACTCGGCGGCCAGGGCGCGGACCTCATCGGTCGGCTCCGGCTCGTCGACCTCGGTCACCTCGACCCACAGCGCGGCGCCCGGGCCGGTGGTGCCCGTGCCGATCTGGGCGCGCTTGACCCCGCGCACCACGGCGGCGGCCCCGCCCGACGCGATCCGGCCGACCTGCACGATCGTGGCCAGCACCCCGTAGGACGGGTAGCGGTCCTCCAGCCGCGGCGCGATCAGCAGCTCGCCGGACTCGCTGGCCCGGGCCGCGTCCACCGCAGCACGCGCGGCGTCGTCCAGCTCGATCGGCACCACCATGCCCGGCAGCACGATCGAATCGCTGAGGAACAACACCGGCACCGACTTGGCTTCAGCCATTCAATCCTCCAAAGTTTGAGCCTGTTGGACTCAACTCTGTGGGGTGATGGTTTGTTCCCCGCCCACATCACCCGTTCGGGCGATGCCCGTGACTGCCGGTAACCGCTATCAGTGAGCGGCATGCCCGCATTTCGGTTACGCGATTTCCACGACGACGACCTCGACGAGGCCATCTCGGTCTGGGACCAGAGCCGGCACCCGGACGAGGCCCACCCGGTGTTCCCGGTCTCCGAGGCGGTATCGGCCGCCCGGGCGGGGGAGCCCGCGGTGGTCGCGGTGGTGGGCGATCAGGTGGTCGGGATGGCGGTCGCCCACCGGCAGGGCGAACGGGCCTGGATCACGATGGTGGCGCTGAGCGACCGGTGGCGGAACCGCGGGGTCGGCAGCGCGCTGCTGACCGACCTGGAGTCGCGGCTGCGCCGGCTGGGCGTGCGGCGCATCAGTGCGCTGCTGCCCGCCAACGCCACCGGCAGCACGGCGCTGCGCAATTCCGGTTATCAGGAGCGCGACGATCTGCGCTACTTCGAGAAGGTGGACCACGTCGCCTTCTCCGACGCGGGCCTGCTCGAGGCCCTGGGCGGGCAGGTGATCCCGCGGGAGCTGTGGCAGTCGATGGCCGGGATGGAGACCGAGAAGCACATCATCGAACGGCGCATCGTGCTGCCGTTGGCGCAACCGGATCTGGCTGCGCAGTACGGGGTTTCGCCGCCGAAGGCGGTGATCCTGTTCGGCCCGCCGGGTACCGGCAAGACGAGCTTCGCCAAGGCGGTGGCCGGGCGGCTGGGCTGGCCGTTCGTCGAGTTGTTCCCGTCGCGGCTGACCGCGCCGGGAGTCTCGATGGCCGCCGCCTTGCGCGAAGCCTTCGCCAACGTCATGGAATTGGAGTCGGTGGTCGTCTTCATCGACGAGGTGGAGGAGATCGCCGGCTCGCGCTCGCCGATCCCGACCGATCCCGCGCGCGGGGTCACCAACGAACTGCTCAAGCTCATTCCGGCGTTCCGCCAGCACGACGAGCGGTTGCTGATCGTCGCGACGAACTCGGTGCGGTCACTGGATTCGGCGTTCCTGCGGCACGGCAGGTTCGACTACATCATTCCGGTGGGCCCGCCCGATGACGTGGCGCGCGCGGCGATCTGGCGTCGTTATCTCGGCGCCAACGCCCACGACGTCGAGGTGGACAAGCTGGTGGAGGCCAGCGCGATGTTCACCCCGGCCGACATCGAGTTCGCCGCCCGCAAGGGCGCCCAGTCGGCGTTCGAACGCGAGGTCGAGTTCGGCTACGGGGAACCGGCCCGCACCGACGACTACCTGGCCGCGATCGCCGATACGCGGCCGACCCTGACGGCACAGATGGTGGCGCAGTTCGAGGAGGACATCGCCGAGTGCACGCGGCTGTAAGAACCTGGCGCGCACCGCGAGACTGTAGTTACCGCGCGAAAGTTCGAGTGGGAGGCGCGACAACTACAGTCTCGCGAGACCGGACCCCGAGATGGCAGGGAGCCTGCCGCTCGGGGGTTACGGCAGGCTCCCTGTTAGTGGGTGGTTCTTAGCGGCCCTCAGGCGACGTCCTGAGCCCCCAACACCCGCTGGATATCGGGCTTCATCATCTCCAGCTGCTGACCCCAGTAGCCCCAGCTGTGCGTGCCGTTGGCCGGGAAGTTGAACACGCCGTTCGTGCCGCCCGCCGCGATGTAGTTGTCGCGGAAGGTGATGTTGGTCCGCAGCGTGAACCCCTCCAGGAACTGGGCCGCCATCAGGTTGCCGCCCGACATGCCCGCGTCCAGTTCCGACGGCGTACCGGTGCCGCAGTAGATCCAGATCCGGGTGTTGTTGGCGACCAGCTGGCCGATGTTCACCATCGGATCGTTGCGCTTCCACGCCGGATCCGACGACGGACCCCACATGCTCTCGGCGTTGTAACCGCCGGCGTCGTTCATCGCCAGCCCGATCAGCATCGGCCACCAGCCCTCAGACGGGTTCAGGAAGCCGGACAGCGATGCCGCGTAGATGAACTTCTGCGGGTAGTAGATCGAGTAGGTCAGCGCGGTGCTGCCGGCCATCGAAATGCCCACGACCGCATTGCCGTTCTGCGACACGCCGCGGTTGGCCTCCAGCCAGGCGGGCAGCTCCTGGGTCAGGAACGTCTCCCACTTGTAGGTGTAGTCCTGGCCGTTACCCCGAGACGGCTGGTACCAGTCGGTGTAGAACGACGACTGACCCCCGACCGGCATGACCACCGACAGCCCCGACTGGTAGTACCACTCGAACGCCGGCGTCTCGATGTCCCAGCCGTTGTAGTCGTCACGTGCGCGCAGACCGTCCAACAGGTAGACGGCGTGCTCACCGCCGCCCTGGAACTGAATGCGGATGTCGCGGTTCATCGCCGCGGAGTACACGTCGAGATACTCGACCGGAAGCCCCGGCCGCGAGAACGCATCGGCGGTCGCCTCGCCCCCGACAACGCCGACGAACCCCGGAATCGTCGCCGCCGCGACGGCGCTGACCGCAAACCGTCGCAACAATTTCCGTCCGGTGCCGCGGCACCTATCCATGAACTTCATAACGGCAACCAACCCACCTTTCTTATGCCGTTCGCTTCAACTCACAAGCCATTCGCGCGCTTATGCCTGGGTTATGAAACACGGCCGCGGCGCCGAAACGCGGGCCCGACACCCGGTTCCGATATCGCGGTTGGCTAACGATTCCGGCACGGCGAGGACTCGCCGCGGGCCGATTCCGGCCGTGACCTGTGGTGTTGCTGTGACAGCTGTGACTAGGCCTAGCGGGCCGGGTCGGCGGGCCGCAGGCGCCGCAACTGGGTGGCGTGGCGTGGCTTCAGTTCGGCCAGGGTGGTCACGCCGAGCAGCCGCATTGTGCGGGTGACCTGCTCGGACAGGATCGCGATGGCGCGGTCGACGCCGGCCTCACCGCCGGCCATCAGGCCATAGAGATAGGCGCGGCCGACGAGTGTGAACCTCGCGCCCAACGCCACCGCGCCGACGATGTCGGCGCCGGACATGATGCCCGTGTCCAGCAAAATCTCGGTGTCGCGGCCGAGCTCGCGGGCGACCGCCGGCAACAGGTGGAACGGGACCGGGGCGCGGTCCAGCTGACGGCCCCCGTGATTGGACAGCACGATGCCGTCCACCCCGAGGTCGACGACGGCCTTGGCGTCGTCGAGGGTCTGGATTCCCTTGACCACCAACTTGTTCGGCCACTGCGTCTTGATCCAGGCCAGATCGTCGAAGGTGACGCCCGGATCGAAGGTGCTGTCGAGATATTCGGCGACCGTGCCCGGCCAGCGGTCCAGTTCGGCGAACGCCAACGGTTCGGTAGTCAACAGGTCGAACCACCAGCCCGGGTGAACGGCCGCGTCCAGGACGGTGCGCAGGGTCAGGGCAGGCGGTGTCGACATGCCGTTTCGGGCGTCGCGCAGCCGGGCGCCCGCCACCGGGACGTCGACGGTGACCAGCAGCGTGTCGAATCCCGCTTCGACAGCGCGTTGCACAAGGGCCATCGACCGGTCCCGGTCCTTCCACATGTACAGCTGAAACCAGTTGCGCCCGTGCGGGTTTACTGCCTTCACGGCCTCGATCGTCGTGGTGCCCAGCGTCGACAGCGCGAACGGGATGCCCGCCCGGCCCGCAGCGCGGGCGCCGGCGATCTCGCCGGCGGTGTGCATCAACCGGGTGAAGCCGGTCGGCGCGATACCGAATGGCAGCGCGGCGGGACCGCCCAGCACCGTGACCGAGGTGTCGACGGTCGTCACATCGCGCAGGATCGTCGGGTGGAATTCGACGTCGCGGAACGCCTGTCGGGCCCGGGCCAGCGACAGTTCCTCCTCGGCGGCGCCGTCGGTGTAGTCGAACGCCGCCCGCGGTGTCCGGCGCCTGGCGATCCGGCGCAGATCCTCGATCGTGTACGCCGACCGCAGCCGCCGGTCGGTCGGGCGCAACCGCGGGGCGCGGAACCGCAGCAGCGGCGCCAGATCGCGGGGGCGGGGCAGCCGTCGCCTCATCGCCGGTTAGTCTTCGGCCGCGGCCAGGGCCTGCCGCAGATTGTCGCGCCGCTCCTCGATGGCACGACCGAACTCCTGCAGCAGCACGGGTTTCCGTGATACCAGATCATCGATCTCCTCGCGGCCGAGCTGCAGCACGGTCACCTCTTCGAGCGCGTACGCCGCGGCGGTGACCGGTTCCCGGGTGAGCGCGGTCTGCCCGAGGAAGTCGCCCTTCTCCAGCGTGCGCACCGGGACGATCGCCCCGGTGTCGTCGGCGACGATCAACCGCACCTTGCCGTTGACGATGAACGACATCCGCTTGGGCACCTGCCCCGGGTACTGCAGGTACTCCTCGGACCCGTACCGGGTGAGCCGGACCCGGGGGAGCAGCAGCTCCTGTTCCTCGGCCGACAGCCGCAGCGTCGGCGCGACGATGCGCAGCGACGCCTGCAGCCGCTCCGTGGTCTCGAACTCGTCCTCGGCCTCGTCGAGGTGCAGGCCGGCGCGTCGCGCCGCATACCAGATCCAGCGCAGAAACAGCGCCCTGGCGGCCAAGTCGTCGGCGGGGGTGCGCAGCGGAATGCTGGTCTTGTACTGCAGGTCCGTGGAGCGGACGCTGGACGGCGTGGCGCCGGGCCGCAGCTGCGGCAACATGGCGGCCACCCCGTTGAGCGTCGCGATGACGTCATCGGGCGGGTCATCGACCGCGAACAGCGTGATGACCGTCAGCGAGTGGGTGCCGGGCGGCCTGCTGTAGTTGGTGAACGACGCGGCGGCCAGCGCGGAGTTGGGCATGACCAACAGACCGCTGCCGGTGTCGATGTGGGTGGCCCGCCAATTGACCTCCACCACACGACCCTTCGCGGTAGGGGTTTCGATCCAGTCACCCAGCTTGAACGGCTGCTCGAACAACAGCAGCAGGCCCGAAATGATCTGGCCCACCGAGTTCTGCAGCGCCAGGCCGAGCACGATCGACGACACCCCGAGCGCGGTGAACAGACCGCCGACGTTCGCGCCCCAGATGTAGGCCAGCATCACCCCAACGCCGATGGCGATCAGCGCGAAGCGGGCGACATCGAGGAAGATCGACGGAATACGTTGTCGCCAACTGCCTTCCGGGGCCTGCTGGAACATCGTCGCGTTGAGCGACGACAGCATCAGCACCAGCACCACGAAGCCGAAGACCGTGGCGACCACGCGCACCGGCGTCGTCTCCGCGGACACCTCGATGCCCTGCACCAACAGGATCAGCAGCGCACCCAGCGGCAGGATGTAGGTGCGCAGCAGATACACCGGGCGGGCCAGGGCGTTGCCGCGGCGCAGCAGCGCGTTGTGCAGCTCGGTGAGCAGAATCAAGCAGATCGGGAAACCGATGGCGACCCCGATCGCCCAGTAGAACCACGCCGAGTCCAGCGCTCTGGTCATGACGAGCGCTCCGACAGACGCCAGACCTGTTGTTCCTCACCGTCGACGGTGACCGTGCCCGCCTGGGTGAAATCGCGGCTGTCGCGCATCACGTCATACACCCGGGAGGTGACGTACACCCCGGGCTGCGGGGAACCGCTCTGCACCTGATAGGCCAGATTCACCGCGGAGCCCCACATGTCGTAGGCCAGCGTCGAGCGGCCGACCAAACCGCTGCTCACCGTGCCGGTGTCGATGCCGGCCCGCAGCTTGAGATTGTGCCCGGTCTCGGCGTTGAACCGCTCGATGATGCGCAGCATCTCGTCGGCGAAGTCGACGGTGCGACGCACGTTGTCCAGCCGCGGCACGCTCAACCCGCAGCTGGCCAGATAACCGTTGTGCAGGGTGCGCACCTGCTCGACGCCGAGATTCTCCGCGGCGGCGTCGAATTGGCGTGTCAGGCGGTTCACGATCGCCAACAGCTCGTCGGAGCGCAGTCGGTTCGACATCTCGTCGAGGCCGACGATGTCGGCGAAGATCACCGTGACGTCCTGGTGATCCTGGGCGATCGTCTCCTCGCCTTCGCGATAGCGCTGCACCACCGGTTCGGGCATCAGCGACAACAGCAGCCGGTCGTTCTCGCGACGCTGCTCGGCGAGCAGTTCCTCCTTGATCGCGAGGTTGCGGCTCATCTCGTTGAATGCCACGGTCAAGTCGCCGAATTCGTCGCGGGACTGCACCGGCAGCGTGACGTGGTAGTCGCCGGAGCTGATCTGTTGCGCACCGGCCTCGAGCCTGCGGATCGGCCGGACGAACAGCCGCGCCAGCAGCATCGCCGCCAGGCAAACCACGAAAATGATGATGGCCGTGGATAACACCAGCGTTCGGGTGAATTCCATCACCGGAGCGAACGCTTCGGAGGTGTTGATCTTGGCGATGATCGACCAGTTCAGACCGCGCAGATTGACCGGCGCGTACGCCTGGAGCGTCTCCTTGCCCAGGTAGTCGCGTTCGATGATGGTGCCGCTCTGGCCGCGTTGAGCGCGCTGGGTGGCTTCGCAACCGACGGGCTGCACAAGCGTGGTGCCGCCCTGCCGGATCGACTCCTCGGCCACCTCGGGCGGGGTGCCCGCCTCGATCACGTCGCGCTTGAACTGCTCCGGATTCTCCACGAACAGCCGCGAATCCGACCGCATCAGGTCGTCGGGCCCGACCAGGAACGTCTCGCCGGTCTTACCCATCCCGGCCTTTTCCCATTCCCGCCGCATGGTCATCAGGTTGTTGATCTTGGAGATCGGGAACTGCAGCGCCAGTGCGCCTTCCACCCGACCCCGGACCCCCACCGGAGAGATGAGCCATGCCGTGGGTTCGTCGGCGGGCAGGTAGATGCCGAAGTCGGTGACGCCGACGTAATCGATCGCGTTGGACGCCATCGCCTCCTGATAGGCCTCGCGCAGGTCACCTTCGCGGTACGGGCCGGTGAGCACGTTGGTGCCGAGGTCAACGCCCTTGTAGGCGGTGTAGACGACGTTGCCACGGGTGTCGAGCAGCAGCGCGTCCTCGAACTTGAAGCGCTGCACGATCTCACGGAAGAAGCCGTTGAACCTGGCGTTGGCGGCCGACCACGCGCTGCCGTCGCGGGCGTCGTCGTTGGCGATCGAGGCCTCCCAGTCGTTGAACGGGGCGGTGTAGTGGGCCTGCAGGTATTTCTGCGCGTTCGACGTCGGCAGCAACGCGTCGATGTCAACCTTGTTGCCGGACTGCGCCTCTTCGGCTTTTGCGAAGGTTCTCTGGTAGTAACCCACGACGGCCTGCCACTGCTGCGGACTGATCGTCGCGTCGGCCAGTTGGTCGAAGCCGGCGGTGAACTCCCGCAGTGCCTCGGTGGCGGTCGTCCCGCGCGAGTAGATGATCAACGAGTCCTCGAGATCGCTGAATTGCGCGGTTATCTGCCGCATCTGCGCCTCGCGGATTTCGGTGAGCCGGTCGAAGACCGACTCCCGCAACGACGCGCGCCCGGACTGATACCCGATCGCGCCGACCACCGCTGCCGACAGGATGCTGGTCAGCAGCAGCATCACCAGCAACTTGGACTGGATGCTGACCCGCGAGAACACCCGCCATGGCAGGCGCCGCTTGGAGGGAGATTCGGGCGCAGCCGCTTTGTCAGGCTCGCTTGTCACTGTCATTGAATTCGAAAGACTATCCTGCAAAACTTGCCGTCGGCATGGCTGTGCACAAATTGTCACCGTCGGGTGCCGATCCGTTCGACCTGCAACGCTTTGTCGACGCACAGGATCGCGTCTACGAGACGGTGCTCGCCGAACTGCGCGCCGGGCGCAAACGCAGCCACTGGATTTGGTACATCTTCCCGCAGTTGCGCGGGTTGGGTCACAGCGCGACCGCCCGGCATTACGGCATCGGGTCGCTCGACGAGGCCAAGGCATTTCTGCGGCACGACCTGCTGCGGGAGCGGCTGCGGGAGTGTGCGCGGCTGACCGCGGCGATCGACGGCGCCTCGGCGCGAGAGATATTCGGCTCGCCGGACGACCTCAAGGTCCGCTCGTCGATGACGCTGTTCGCCCGCGCAGCCGACGATCCCGACACCAGAGCCGATTTCACCGCGGTGCTCGACAAGTTTTACGCGGGCGTAGAAGATCCCGCGACCGTCAGGCTGCTGGCGCGATGATCAGCCACCCGTGGGGCGCGACCTCCGCCGTCTGGACGACCGACTCCGGCGGGGCACCCGAACCGGCGACGATCCGGCCGGCGCCGACACCGAGGTCGGGCAGCGGCACCGACAACGGCGCGTCGTCGATGTTCAGCGCCACCAGCAGTGCGTCGGATCCGGTGCCGGTGCGGTAGACGTACTGGCGGTTGGTCAGCACCAGCGGCGCCGTGCGCGCGGTGTGCAGCCACGGATGGCGCCTACGCAGCCCGATCAGGTGCTCATGCAGTCGCAATACGTTGCGTGCGGTGTCGTCGGCGGCCATCGGCGGCGCCGAGAATTCCGGGCGCACGGCGTCATCACCGCCGAAGCGCTCCTCCTTGACGCCGCGGTACGCGGCCTCGTCGCCGGCATACACGCTCGGGGTACCGCCGACGGTGAACAGCAGGACCAGGGCGTGTTCGAGGTGGCGGAAGTCGTCTAACCGGCTGGCGACGCGCGTCACGTCGTGGTTGCCGACGAACGTCATCGGCACGAACACGTCGAGAAACTCGTTGTGCCGCAACAGCGCCCAGTCCAGTTCGTGGAAGTTGCCGTCGTTGAGGCTGCTCCAGATCGCCTTCCACAGCTCGTACTGCGTCACCGAGTCGAAGCCGCCTTGCGCGACGCGCGCCGCATAATCGCCGTGGATGATCTCGGCGACGAACCACGCGTCCGGGTAGGCGGCGCGCACGCGGGGGAGCACCTGGGCCCAGAACCGGTCGGGCACCGCGTAGGCCGCGTCGAGGCGCCAGCCGTCGGCGCCGCGGCCCAGCCAGTGCGTCATCACGTCGACGGTGTAGTCGACGACCTCGGGGCTGTCGTGGTCGAGGGCGATCAGGTCGCCGTGCCCTTCGAAGGTGTCGAACTCGTTGCCGCGCTTGCGGAACCACGAGGTATGCGCAAACTCCGTGCCAACGTGGTTGAAGACGCCGTCGAGCAGCACCCGCAGGCCGTGCGACTTGCACGCGCCGACCAACGCGTCGAAGTCGGCGTCGTCACCGAGCCGGGGGTCGATGCGGTAGTGGTCGGTGGTGTCGTAGCCGTGCGTGCGCGAGGCGAACACCGGCCCCAGCGCCAACCCCGACACACCAAGCTCGATCGCATGGTCCAGCCAGTCGATGAGCCGGCGCAGCCGGTGCTCGCCGACGCCCGGCGGCGGGTCGGCCGGATGGGCGCCCACGAAACCCAGCGGATAGACGTGCCACCAGATGGTGTGTTCGACCCACCCGGGCGCGGTCACGGTCGGTACTTCGCCTCGTAGAGCGCCTTGACTTCATCGGTGAGCTCGGCCGCGGGACCGTCGACGACCAGACCCGGCGCGACGGTGCGGATCGGCAGCGGAGCCACCGGGGCGGCGGGGGCGCCCCACTCGGACAGCCAGCCCGCCAGTTGTTCGGAGGAGGCGGCATACACGATGCGGCCCAACCCGACCCAGGCGTGGGCGGCCGCGCACATCGGGCAGTGCTCGCCGGAGGTGTACACGGTCGCGGCGGCCCGCTCGTCGGGCGTCAGGTGGGTCGCCGACCAGCGGGCGATCTCGAATTCGGGGTGACGGGTGTGGTCGCCGCCCTTGACCCGGTTGCGATCCTCGAAGCGGACCCGGCCGGACGCGTCGACCAGCAGCGAACCGAACGGCTCGTCGCCGTCGTCGAGCGCCTCGCGCGCAAGTCCCACGCACCGCCGCAACCGCGTGAGGTCGTCGTCGGTGATGGCCACGCCCCGAGCCTAACGACGTCCGCCGCGAACATCCGGCGCAGGGGAGGCGCCGGCCCGACTCGACGCGAAAGACTGGAACATGTTCTAGTTATCCGATGGTGCAGTTCACCGACATCGGCGATGTCCCGGCCGAAGACGTCGCGCGCCTGCGCGAGATCTATGAGCCGCTGGCCGACTCCGTGCGCGAACTCATCGACGCGACCATCCGCACCGAGGTGGACGCCGACGCCGTCGCCGCGGCCACGGCCGAGATCGACGCGGCGACCACGCGGCTGCGCGCGCGCCAGTGCGAGGGGCCGTTCGGGGTGCGCTACACGACCGGCGGGGAACGCCTGGCGTGGGGCAACCCGGTGATCGGGATCCGCAACCCGATCGCGCCCCCGCTGACGATCCGCGCCGAACCCGACGGCCGCGTCACCACCGACTTCTACCTCGGCGCGGCCTACGAGGGCCCGCCCGGGCACGTGCACGGCGGCATGGCCGCCCTGATACTCGATCACGTGCTCGGCGAGGTCGCCGTGCACGCGGGCTCGCCGCGCTTCACCGGCACGATCACGCTGCGCTACCTGCGCCCGACCCGGCTCGGCCACCTGCACGCCGAGGCGGCGATCACCCGCACCGAGGGCATCAAGGCGTTCGCGAGCGGCCACCTCGCCGACGACGAGGGCGTCACGGTTCAGGCCGAGGGCGTGTTCATTCAGCCGAAGTGGGCTCGGGAGTAGCGACGATGCCCGACAGCGCGCGGGTGATCGACGCCACCTCGGCGACCAGCACCCGCAGCGCGCCGTCGGCCGCGTCGAGCCTGCCGGCCTGTTCCCGGACCAACTGGTTCGCGGCGGTCAGCGCGGCGATGTCGACGGTCCACGGCCGCGCCGGGTGGGGCGGGGCGCCGCGCAGCGCGTCGATGTAATCATCCACGGCGGCAACGAATTCCGCGGTCAGCACGGCGGGCGGCTCGGCGGGCAGATTGGCCTCCAGCGCCACGCACGCGGCGGTGACGGCGTTCAACGCGGTCCGGTACGAGCGCAACCACCGGCGCAGGTCGGGCGATTCGGTGAGCGCGGCACCCGAGGCGGCCTCGAACGCGGCGCGCGAGCGGAAGGCACGCTGCCACGCCGACGACAGGGTCTCGGCGCGGTGGTCGATCTCGTGCACGTAGGACTTCACCACCGCGGCGGCGTATTCGATCTCGGTCTTGAGCAGTTCGCCCGCGCGGTGGTGCAGTCGGGTCAGCGCGTGATCGGGCAGCGCCGCGTGCACGCCGACGGCCAGCCCGCCGCCGATCACGATCGCGAACAGCCGGTCCTCCAGGGTGGCCCCGGTGGTGGCGGGGGTGGCGTCGAGCAGGAAGACGATCGCCGCCGACAGCGTCGCGCTCGCCGCGATGTAACCGAACCGCATCGCGACGTACGTCAACCCGAGGAACACCACCGCGAGCGCCACGGCGACCGCGCCGGTGGGTGCCAGCGGCGCCGTGATCAGCGATGCCACCACCACCCCGGCGGCGATACCGCCGAGCCGGCCGACGCAGCGGGTGTAGGTGTGTGCGGTCTCCGGGCGCAGCACGATCAGCACCGTCAGCGCGATCCAGTACCCGTGCTGGATGTTGGCGAATCTGTCGGCGGCCACGCCCAGCGACATCGCCGCGGCCAGCCGCACGGCGTGCCGCAGGATCGGCGAGGTCCAGGTCAGATGCTCACTCACCACGGCCGCGGCCGCCCGGAACGGACCGATGATGTCCGGGCGGCGGATGTCCGGGAACCGAGACTCGGCGGCCTCGTGCAACTGCTGCGAAAAGCGTTGTGCCGCCGCGGCTTTAGCCCCTGTAATCGCCCCGACAGCGATGTCCAGCCGACCCAGCGCCTGCTTGGCGTCGCGGCGGGCGGTGAGGCTGTGGTCGGCGATCGCGTCGAGCAGTTCGGCGGCGGCGATGAGCAGCGGCGCCACCTCATCGCCGTCGTCCTCGGCGCCGCGCAGCGCGTGCAGCGTCGCGCGGATCCGCTCCGGCAGTCGGTAGCCGCCGAGATAGGCCTCCGGGCGCCGACTGGCCTGGCTGTCGACGAAGGCGTCGCGCAGCGAGGTCATCGGTGCCACGTCGACGGGGGCGTCCGGATCCGCGCCGACCCGACGGACGTCGGCGGCCAACGACCGGTACGCCCGCGACAGCGCGTCGCGCTGCACCCGCCAGCGGTGCGGCGGCCAGGCGGCGATCAGCCCGGCCTGCGTGCAGCCGGCGGCGAACGTCAACGCGGCGGGCACCACCACCGTCTCCACCGATGTGGCCACGGGCGGGGCGATCACCATGAGCCCGGTGGCCGCGGCGGCGACCAGGCCCGCATTGCTGCCCAACGCCCACTGCATGCCGGCGGCCAGGCACCACACCAGCACCACACCGACGAAGGTGAACGCGTGCGTCGTCGCCATCGCGCCGATGATGACCGCGGCGGTCATCTGCGCCGACACCACGATGACCATCGGGACACGGCCACCGGGACTGTCCTGCATCGCGATGGCCCCGGCGATGGCCGATGCCGCCGCCGCCCACACCGCGGCCGCGCCCGCATCCCACATCAGGCCGACCGCGGCCATCGCCAGCACCCCGAGCAGGCTGCGGGCCACCGCGCCGAAGTCGGGCGCGGTCGGTTTCAGGGCATCGACGACGCGGGTGCCGGTGCTCACCTGCCTATTCTGACGTCACCGACGCGGTTCGTACCGCACGCGCGCGGCAAGTCGGCGATCAGTGGCACGGATAGCCGAGCAGATGGCGGGCGTCGTGCAGGAACTCGTGGAGGTGACCGGTCCCGCCCACCACCGAGGTGGCGCCCTGGTCGAGGCCGACCACGTACAGCACCAGCAGCGCGAGGAAGGTGGGGGCGCTCAACCACAGCGCGGCGCGCACGCCCGAGATCTCCAGCGGCAGCGCACGGCTCCGCGAAGCCACCGACTGCTGTTCGGCCATACCCCGCGCTCCTCTCGACTGGGCGACCCACACGGCGCCGTCGCTCACGTTAACCAATGCCGCGCGCCCCTGCGCGCTGTTTCACCAACCGGCCGAACCACGCCGATCTGCGCACGCATTAAAACGGCTGCGGCACATGGCTTACCAGTTTTCCTGCGACAACGCCGTTTCGGGGATAGAGTCAGGCGAAACCGAGAACGCCGCCGCGGAGGTGCCGATGGGCGAACGTGCGACCGCCCGACCTCGAGGCGTTGCCACAATCGGCCCAGCCCGCCGAACATCATGGGCTTGTCTCCCAAGTGATTCCCATTCAACGTTGCGCGACCTCAACCGAACGGAGCAGCCATGAGCACGGCCGAAGAACGAGCAGCGCAACTGGAACTCGTCGCGCGGCTGAAGTCCGCCTACCCGGAACTACCGGATGCACCGACGCCGGACATGCTCGACCACGGCCGCATCACCGCCTACCTGAAGCCCGTGCACGATGTCGGCGGTGAGCCCGATGCGCCGATGAAGTACGAGAACAAGCAGTACGAGCTGTGGGAGCACATGACGTACGTGATGTGCGAGGTGCTCGGCTGGCGCGGCATCTGGCTGTCGGAGGAACGGCGCCGAATCGGCAACGTCGACGTCGGGCGCGCCGAATACCTCGGGCTGCCGTACTACGGCCGCTGGCTGCTGGCGGTCGCGCGGGTGCTCGTCGAGAAGCATCACATCGGCCTGACCGAACTCAGCGAGCGCATGGCCGAGGTCAAGGAGCGCTATGCGGGCGGACTTGCCGGCAAGACGCTACAGGCCAAGCCGAAGCGCGCGGGGGACGGGTCGAACGTCAAGCGCAACGAGCACATCCGGCGGGCATTGGGTAAGGGCGATCCGCAGGTCTACGCCGGCCAGGCGGGCAAGCCGAGGTTCGAGGTCGGTGATCCGGTGGTGGTCCGCGAGCTGCCGGTGATCTTCTACACCCGCACACCCGAATACGTGCGCGGCGCGCGAGGCGAGATCGAGGCGGTCGCCTACGAGAGTCCGGCACCCGAGGACGAGACCTGGGACCGTCCCGCGGAGGCGGAGTGGTTCTACGTCGTGCGGTTCAACATGTCCGAGCTGTGGTACGGCTACACCGGCACCGACCACGACGCCATCTCAACCGAGATTCCCGAGCACTGGCTGGAAGCCGCGAAATAGCCGAAGCCGGTTCACCGGAAAGGATTTCAATGACGGACCACGACCACGACCACGAGCGCACGATCGCGCCGATGGTCGACGAGATCACCGACTTCGAAGTGCTGGAGATCGCGCTGCGTGAACTGTGCATCGAGAAGGGTCTCTTCACCGCCGAGGAGCACCGGCGGATGACGGAGTTCGCCGAGCAGATCGGTCCCACCCCCGCGGCACGACTGGTCGCCAGGGCCTGGCTGGATCCTGAGTTCAAGGGGTTGGCGCTCGCCGAACCCCTGACCGCCAGCAAGGAGGTCGGCGTCGACTGGCTCGAGCCCACCGGTTTCGGCACCCCCAGCGACTTCACCGCCTTCCAGATCCTCGCCGACACCCCGACGGTGCACCACGTCATCGTCTGCGCGTTGTGCTCCTGCTACCCGCGCCCGATCCTGGGCAACTCACCGGAGTGGTATCGCACGCCGAATTACCGTCGGCGCCTTGTCCGTTGGCCCCGGCAGGTGCTCGCGGAGTTCGGCCTGTACCTGCCCGACGAGGTCACCGTGCACGTGCAGGACTCCAACCAGAAGCACCGGTTCATGGTGATGCCCATGCAGCCGGAGGGCACCGAGGACTGGACCGAGGATCAACTCGTGGAGATCATCACCCGCGACTGCCTGATCGGGGTGGCGTTGCCGAAGCCGGGGGTGACCACCAACGTCATCGTCGACACCAGGCCCGCGATCCATCCGGGGAACGCGGGATGAGCGCCGGCTCGCAGGGCATCGACAAGCTCGAGGTCCGCATCCTCTCCGACATCGTCGCCCGCCAGCAGACCTGGCCGCGGATGGCTGCCAAGTGGGGTGTGGAAAACCCTGTGCCGCCGTGGAAGACGAGCCTGGACGGCATGTGCGATGCGCTCGACCGGGCGGCCTGCGAGCGCGGGGACGTACCCGACTTCAAGCAGCGTCGCGACGAGGAGGACCTGCTCTCGGAACGGGTCTACACCGACCTGCCGTACCCGGAGAACCAACTGGTCGCGCTCGCACACTCGCTGGTGGTCCGCGGCATCATCGATGAGGCCGAGTTGACCCAGCGGCTGGAAGCCGTCCGGCGGCGCCTGGAGGCCTGAGCCTCGCGACACGCTAAGTTCGCAGCGTGGAGAAGGTCATCATCATGCTGCGCGGAGCCGACGCCGACGACGCCTGGTGCGCGCGGCTGCGCCAGGAGGTGGTCCCGGAGCTGCTCGACCTGGGGCTGCCCGGCCTGACGGTCAACGTGCGCGACGGCGCGGTACGCGACTCGCTGATGACCCTCACCACGCTGGACCCGCCGGCGGTCGGGTTCGTCACGGTGTGGGTGCAGCAGTGCTACGGCGCCGCGGTGGAGGCTACGTGGCACCGGCTGCGCCGGGAGTGCGCCGACGTGTCGGCCTATCTGGTGACCGAGTCGGTGCCGCTGCCGCCCCCGGACACCGAACCCGGCCAGCGCACCGAGGGACTGGCCAACGTCGCGCTGCTGCGGCGACCCGACGACCTGGACGAGGACAGCTGGCGCACGCGCTGGCACCGCGACCACACCCAGGTGGCGATCGACACTCAGGCGACGTTCGGGTACGTGCAGAACGCGGTGGTGCGTGCGCTGACACCGGGAGCGCCCACCCTCGCGGCGATCGTGGAGGAGTTGTTCCCGATCGAGGCGACCAGAGATCTGCACGCGTTCTTCGGTGCGGCCGACGACGACGATCTCAACGACCGGATGCAGAGGATGGTGGCCAGCACCGCCGCGTTCGGCGCGAACCGCGACGTCGACACCGTGCCCACGAGCCGCTACGTGTACCGCTCGCCGTTCGTGCCGACCAGTACGCTGCTGTCGTGATTCTCCAGATCGCCGACGACAACCGGGTCCGCACGCTGACGCTGAATCGACCCGAGGTGCTCAACGCCTTCAACGAGCAGCTCTACCACGACACCGCGGTCGCGCTGCGCGAGGCGGCCGACGATCCCGAGGTGGCCGTGGTGGTGCTGACCGGCGCCGGGCGGGCCTTCAGCGCAGGTGCCGATCTCGGCGAAATGCAAAGGCGCATCACCGATCCGGCGTTCAACCAGCAGGGCAGTCACTTCACGACGATGATCGAGGCGCTCACCGACTTCCCCAAACCGCTGCTGTGTGCGGTCAACGGCGTCGGGGTGGGCATCGGCGCGACCATCCTCGGTTACGCCGATCTGGTGTTCATGTCCTCGACGGCCAGGCTGAAGACCCCGTTCACCAGCCTGGGTGTGGCACCCGAAGCGGCGTCGTCGTATCTACTGCCCCGACTGATGGGCCGGCAGAACGCCGCGTGGCTGCTGATGTCGTCGGAGTGGGTGGACGCCGGGGAGGCCGTGCGCATGGGCCTGGCGTTCAAGGTCTGCGAACCCGACGCGTTGCTGAGCGAAACCCGTAGGCACGCCGACATCCTCGCGGCCCGGCCGATCACCAGCCTCACGGCGGTCAAGCAGACCATCGTGGCGCCGCTACGCGACCAGATCGCCGCCGCGACGGCGCGGGAGAACGAGCAGTTCGCGGTGTTGATGGGGGCCGCGGCCAACGCCGCGGCGCTCGCCGAGTTCACCGGGCAGGGGACAGCCGAATAGCCAGCTAGCGGCTCACGGCGCTCGATGGGCAGCCGTTGACCTCCTGATGCGCGGCGATGATCGCCCGCAGGGTGCGCCGACAGCGACCACAGTCACCGCCCGCTCCGCACGCCTCGGCGATCTGCTTCGACGTCCGGGCACCGTTGGCCACCACCTCGGAGACGTCGTGGCTGGTGACTCCCGTACACAGACAAACAAACATCGGCGTCCTCAGTCCTGTTCGTCGATGCTCATCAGGTGGGCGAAGCGGCCCACGAACTGGGTGGGGTAGGCGCCGAGGCCGACGTTGGACATCCATTCGGCCGCGGCATCGGGATGGTCGATCCACTGGCGGGCGGTGAGCTCGTCCTCGATCTCCTGCAGGATCATCACCTCGTGCCCGTCGTCGAGCGCGCGGTAGACCCAGATCTTGCGGACGCCGCTGCGCTTGAATCGGTCCAGGCCGTCGTGCACCTTGACCATCAGCGCGGACACGTCGTCGACCGCGGACATCACGCCGACCACGACCCGGCCGACACGATCGTCGGGCGAGGGGGCATACAGGTCGATCTTCTCCACGACCTCACCGCCGAACATCGGCGGGATGTCGTCGGCGCCGGAGATGTCGAACCATTCGAATATCTGCGGCGACCGCAAAACCTCACGCATGGACTTCACGTGCCGAAGCCCGATCGTCACCAACACCCGACTCGGCTCCCATATCGCGGTATACAAAACGACGTGGTGCGCGCCAATCGAGGCCAGCCCGTTGCGGTGTTTCTTAAGCCAATCCCACATCTGATCGACATCTCGAACGCGAAAATCGCACGCCAATATGAGTGAGTGCAATCCGTACTCACCCATGGTCGTGTCCCCGCCCGTTCGATGCGTCCATCAGAGGTTAGTGCAGTCTAACCTTACTTAGCGTAGGCAGTCCAGACTAGGTCGTCGATCTGGACCGCGGTGATCACCTGTCGGTCGGCGACACGCCGAAAATCGGCCTCCCGCAAGCACAAAGGCGAGCTTGTCGGCAATGTGTGCACTAGATTGATTGCCACACGACGAAGCACGTCCGTGGACACGACCTCAAGGTGCCAAGGAGCGACATGCAAGGGGACCCCGACGTTCTGAAATTGCTCAACGAGCAATTGACGAGCGAACTGACCGCGATCAACCAGTACTTTCTGCATTCCAAGATGCAGGCGAATTGGGGATTCACCGAACTCGCCGAACACACGCGCCAAGAGTCGTTCGATGAAATGCGGCACGCCGAGGAGATCACCAATCGGATCCTGATTCTCGACGGCCTGCCGAATTATCAAAGACTCTTTTCGCTGCGAATTGGGCAGACGCTGCGTGAACAATTCGAGGCCGACCTGGCCATCGAGCGGGAGGTGATGGACCGACTCAAGCCGGGCATCATCATGTGCCGCGAGAAGGGCGATGCCACCACGGCGAACCTCTTCGAGAAGATCCTGGCCAGCGAGGAAGAGCACGTCGACTACCTGGAAACGCAGTTGCAGCTGATGGACAAGCTCGGCGACGCGCTCTACGCGGCGCAGTGCGTGTCCCGCCCGCCGACCAGCCTCTAGCGGGACGCGCGGTTTCCCGGCCGCGCGCCCGGTAAACCTGACCTCGGCCACACGTAACTTTCCTAGCCTATCTAACGATAGGTTCAGAGAGTTGTCGTCGAGGAAGGGCAGCAATGGCGACGGAGTCGCAGGCGGACACCGGCGGACAGACCGCCGCCGAAGCGGGCGCGCTGCTCAGCACGCACCGGCGCAACGTCATCTTCGTGGCGGTGCTGCTCGGCATGCTGCTGGCCGCACTGGACCAGACCATCGTCGCGACCGCGCTGCCCACCGTCGTCGCCGACCTCGGGGGAGCCGGCCACCAGGCGTGGGTGGTGACCAGCTACCTGCTGGCGTCGACCATCGTCACGGCGATCGCCGGCAAGCTCGGCGATCTGTTCGGGCGCAAGACGGTGTTCCAGTTCTCCGTGCTGTGCTTTCTGGTCGGGTCGGTGCTCTGCGGTATCGCCGGTTCGATGACCATGCTGGTCGCCTCGCGCACCCTGCAGGGCGTCGGCGGCGGCGCGCTCATGGTCACCGCGATGGCCGTCATCGGCGAGGTCATCCCGCTGCGCGAACGCGGGCGATACCAGGGGGCGCTCGGCGCGGTGTTCGGTGTCACCACGGTGATCGGACCGCTGCTCGGCGGCTTCTTCACCGACCATCTGTCCTGGCGGTGGGCGTTCTGGATCAACATCCCGGTCGCGCTGGTGGTGCTGGCGGTCGGTGCGGTCGCGATCCCGACGCTGGCGCGGGCGCCCCGCGTCGTGATCGACTACGCCGGCATCCTGTTCATCGGCCTCGGCGCCGCGGGCCTGACGCTGGCGACCAGCTGGGGCGGCAGCACCTACCCGTGGCACTCCGCGGTGATCATCGCGCTGTTCGCCGCATCGGCGGTGGCGCTGGTTGTGTTTGTGTGGGTGGAAACCAAAGCGGCAGAACCGATCCTGCCGATCCGGTTGTTCGCCAGCCCGGTGTTCACCGTGTGCTGTGTGCTCAGCTTCATCGTGGGCTTCGCGATGCTCGGGGCGCTGACCTTTCTGCCCACGTTCATGCAGTTCGTCAACGGCGTCTCGGCGACCACGTCGGGACTGCGCACGCTGCCGATGGTGGCGGGCATGCTGCTCACCTCGATCAGCGCCGGCAACCTGGTGGGCCGCACGGGCCGGTACAAGCTGTTCCCGGTGACCGGCACGGCGATCATGGCCGTCGCGTTCGTGCTGCTCGCGCAGATGCACGCCGGCACACCCACCTGGCTGCAGTCGCTGTATCTGTTCGCCCTCGGCGCGGGCATCGGGCTGTGCATGCAGGTGCTGGTGCTGGTGGTGCAGAACACCTCCAGCTTCGCCGACCTCGGGGTGGCGACGTCCGGTGTGACATTCTTCCGCACCATCGGAAGTTCCTTCGGTGCAGCGATTTTCGGATCGCTGTTCGCCAACTTCCTCGCGGCCCGGATCGGACCGGCGCTGGCGGCCAGCGGCGCGCCGCCCATCGCCGCCGAGTCACCACAGGCGCTACACGCGCTGACGCCCGAGGCGGCGGCGCCGATCGTCGACGCGTACGCCGATTCGCTGGGCACGGTGTTTTTGTGCGCGGCCCCGGTGGCGCTGGTCGGATTCGTGGTGTCGCTGTTCCTCAAGGAGGTGCGGTTGCGCGAACTGGAAGCGGTGTCGGCGACCGACCTCGGCGAGGGCTTCGCGATGCCGGGCACCGAATCGCCCGAGAAGATCCTCGAACTCGCGATCGGCCGATTGTTCCGCTCGTCGCCGGACCTGCGGTTGCGCAGCCTCGCCGAGACGCCGGGCTGCCGGCTGTCGGTCAGCCAGATGTGGGCGCTGCTGCGGATCTACCGACAGAACCAGGTGTTCGGCTCGGCCACCGTCGGCGGCATCGCCGAGCGGGTGCGGGTGCCGCGGGAGATCCTCGAACCCACCTTCGACGCGCTGGTGGCCGACGGGCTGGCGCTGCGCACCGGGGAGCGGCTGTGGCTGACCCAGGCGGGCATGCGGGAGGTGGACGCGATCTCGGGATTCATCGTCGGCCGCATCATCGAGAAGCTCGAGGGCTCGCCGTCGTTCCAGGGCCGGCCCGACCGGCTGGCGGTGGAGGCCGCGCTGGACCGCATCGCGCACCGAATGCTGGTGCAGCGCGACTGGTCCGAGGACCAGGAGGAGCTGGCCACCGCCCGCTGAACCGAAAAACTAGAACGCGTTCCAATTCGGTGCGCCCCGGCGTACCATGCGGCCATGAGCCGAATCGGAGACTTCGCCGACGACGATGCCGCCGCCTGGGTGACCAGATCACCCGACATCGGTATGGCCATGGCGGGCTTCACCAACGCGGTCTACACCAAGAACCGCCTGCCGATGCGGGTGCGCGAACTCGCCCGGATGGTCATCGCGCTGGACAACGAATGCGTGGTGTGCCAGAACACCCGCGACTCCGAGGGCCCGGCCGCGGGCGTGGACGAGGACCTCTACGACCACGCCGCCGAGTGGCGCACCTGGCCCGGCTACAGCGAACAGGAACGCATCGCCGCCGAGTTCGCCGAACGGTTCGCCAAGGACCACACCGGGCTGCGCGACGACGAGGACTTCTGGCAGCGCGCCAAACAACACTTCAGCGACGAACTGCTGACCGACCTCGCGCTGTCGTGCGCGATGTGGCTAGGCATGGGCCGGATGCTGCGCACCCTCGACATCGGCCAGACCTGCAAGATCACGCTGTAGTCGGGTGTAATTCGGCACCGCACCGCGCACAATGGCACAGTGACTTCGCGGGCAGCCAAACCTCTCGCCGCCGCGGCCATCGCACAGCTCGAGGCCGACGGGGTGGCGACGCTGATCGGCACCGTCGTCAACCCGGCGGGCCTGATCCACGCCAAGACCATTCCGCTGCGCCGGATGAGCGCGTTCGCCGACCCGGGCCTCGGCGCCAGCCCGGTTTTCCACGCGTTCGCGATCGACCAGACCGGCATCGTGTTCGGCGACGCGATCGGCCCGGTGGGCGATCAGCGCATCCGGATCGACCTCGGTGCGCTGCGCATTCTCGGTGACGGATTGGCTTGGGCGCCCGGTGCTTTCTTCAACCAGGACGGTACGCCGGACCCGTACTGCAGCCGCGGCGCACTGCAGCGGGTGGAGGAACGGCTGAGGACGGCGGGCATCGACACCGTCGTCGGCCACGAGATGGAGTTCGTGCTCGTCGGCCCGGACGGCTCACGGCTGCCGTCGCACCTGTGGGCACAGTACGGGCTGGCCGGGCTGCTGGAGTTCGAGGGTTTCGTCCGCGACGTCACCGAGGCGGCGACCGGTTCCGGTGTCGGTATCGAACAGTTCCACCCCGAGTACGGGATCAACCAGTTCGAGATCTCGCTGTGCCCGCTGTCGCCGGTCGCGGCCGCCGACCAGTTGGTGTTGATGCGGATTGTGATCGGTCGCATCGCGCGGCGTTACGGACTGCGGGTCAGCCTGTCACCGGTGCCCTTTGCCGGTGGCGTGGGATCCGGTGCCCACCAACACTTCTCGATGAAACGCGGGAACACCCCGCTGTTCTCCGACGGCGACCGCGCCTCCGGGATGACCGCAGAGGGGGAGAGCGCGATCGCCGGGCTGCTCGCCGGCCTGCCCGAAGCGCAGGGCGTGCTGTGCGGGTCGGTGCTGTCCGGGCTGCGCGTGCAGCCGGGAAACTGGGCGGGCGCGGACGTGTGCTGGGGCACCGAGAACCGGGAGGCGGCGGTGCGCTACCTGATCGGCGGGCCCAGCAACCCGCACGGGGCCAACGTGGAGGTCAAGGTGATCGACCCCTCGGCCAACCCGTACCTGGCGACCGCCGCCATCCTCGGGCTGGCGCTCGACGGCATCGAACGCAAGCTGTCGCTACCGCCGGAGATCACCGTCGTCCCGGACTCGCTGTCCGATGCGCAACGGCGGGACGCGGGCGTGGTCCGGTTGCCGTCCGAACAACCCGCGGCGCTCGACGCCCTCGAGAAATCCGACCTGATACGCGGCATTCTCGGCGATGAGGTGGTCGACGCCGTCGTCGCGGTGCGGCGCTACGAGCAGCACACCTACGGCGACTTGAGCCCCGAGGAGCTCACCGAGAAGTTCCGGCTCGCCTGGAGCGTGTAGGTGCCGTGGGCCTTGCCGAGCACATCGAGGGCGTGGCCCTGGTCGACCACCATGTGCACGGCTGCTGGCTAACCGCACCGGACCGGTCCAGCCTGGAGAACGCGCTGAACGAGGCCAACACCGAACCCCTCGCGGACTTCGACTCGGCGTTCGACACCCAGCTCGGCTTCGCGGTGCGGGCACACTGCGCCCCGCTGCTCGACCTGCCCCGGCACGGCGACGCCGACACGTACTGGCAGCGCCGCCGCGAACACGCCGAACCCGAACTCGCGCGGACATTCCTGACCGCGGCGGGGGTGTCGGACTGGCTGGTCGACACCGGCTTCGCCGCCGGGGTGGCGGACCTGTCCGCCTTCGCCAACCTCGGCGCCGGCGCCGTGCATGAGGTGGTCCGACTGGAATCGATTGCCGAGCAGGCGATCTCGGTGGGCGGTGATTACGCGTCGACGTTCACGGACCTGCTGCGGCACCGGGCGGCGACCGCGGTGGCCACCAAGTCAATCCTGGCCTACCGCGGCGGGTTCGCCCAGGACCTGTCCGCGCCGACGCCGCCGGAGGTGTCCGAGGCGGCTGCCCGCTGGCGCGACGCCGGCGGCACCCTGCTGACCGATCCGGTCCTGTTGCGGTTCGGCCTGCACGAAGCGCTGCGGCTCGGCAAGCCGCTGCAGTTGCACGTCGGGTTCGGGGACCGCGACGCAGACCTGCACGCCGCCAACCCGCTGCATCTGCTCGACTTTCTGCGCGGCAGCGGCGACACCCCGGTCATGCTGCTGCACTGCTACCCGTACGAGCGCGAGGCCGGCTACCTGGCCCAGGCGTTCAACAACGTCTACGTCGACGGCGGCCTGGCCATCAACTATCTCGGCGCCCGGTCGGCGGAGTTCATCGCCCGACTGCTGGAGCTGGCGCCGTTCCGCAAGATCGTCTACTCCAGCGACGGATTCGGCCCCAGCGAGCTGCACTATTTGGGAGCGCGCCTGTGGCGCACCGGGATTCGACGCGTCTTTCAGGGTTTCGTCGACGCCGACGAGTGGAGTGAGCACGACGCGATCAGGGTGGTGGACCTGATCGCCCGCGACAACGCCCGTCGCGTGTACGCGCTGGGGTGATCAGCGCACGCCCCGGATCAGCCGACCCGGACGTGCTCCGGTGTCGACGCCGCGACGCCGGGTCACCACACCGCTGACGATCGTCGCGTCGTAGCCGCGGGCGCCCTGGATCAGCCGGCGCCCACCGGCGGGCAGGTCGTAGACCATCCGGGGCAGATCCAGCGTGAGCGCGTCCATGTCGATCACGTTGATGTCGGCCTTCTTGCCGACCTCGATCACGCCGCGATCCGACAGGCCGTAAAGCGTTGCAGTCTCCATGGTCTGCTTGCGCACCACGGTCTCCAGCGGGATCCTCGGCCCCCGGCGCCGGTCGCGCGCCCAGTGGGTGAGCAAGAACGTCGGGTAGGAGGCGTCGCAGATCAGCCCGCAGTGGGCGCCGCCGTCGGACAGACCCGACACCGCCGCGGGGTGGTTCATCATCTCGTAGATGGCGTCGTGATTGCCCTGAACGTAGTTGAAGAACGGCAGCATCAGCATCGCGCCCGCGTCCGATTCCAGCATCAGGTCGTACATCGTCGCCAGCGGGTCCTCACCGCGCTGCTCGGCGATCGCCGCCACGGTGCGGTCTCCAGTCGGCTCGTAGTCGGGTGGATCGCCGAGCGCGTAGATGCGATCCATACTGTGCTGGATCATCGCGTACATCGCGTCGAACAGCACAGTGGGATCCGGCGGCAGGTCTTCCTCGGCCAGGATCGCCGCGCGCACAGCGGGATCGGCCAGCCGGCGGGCAAGTTCGTCGCGATCCAGCTCGGCCTTCAGTTTGCGGAAGGTCGGCCGGTGGGTGAAGGCGTGATAGCCGGGAAAGCCGAACAGCATTCCGAACGGCCGCGCCGCGAACTGTGCGTACAGCTCGATGCCGTTCTCGTGGGCCTTACCCGTGCGCTCCAGCATGTCGCGCCACAGGTCGGGATAGGCGGACGTCTGGATCAGCCCGTACGACACCGGTCGTTCGGTATCGGCGGCGAGCTTGGTCATCCAATCGAGTTCGCGGAAGCACACCTGAGCGGGGCTCTCCCCGACGATGCCCGCGGGGGCCACCTCGAACACTGCGCGCCCGCCCGCGGCCATCGCCCGGCCGAGGGCGAACAGCTCCCGCTCGGCGGCGTAGGTGCCGGGCACCGGCTCCCCGTCGATCGCGCGGTGGCCCTCGGTGCGCGATGTCGAAAACCCCAGCGCGCCGGCCTCGATCGCCTCCTGCACGATGCGCGCCATCGCGGCGATGTCGTCGTCGGTGGCCTCCTCGTTGCGCGCGCCACGGTCACCCATCACGTAGCCACGCACCGCACCGTGCGCGATCTGGGTGCCGTAATCGACTGCGAACTCCCGCTGTTCGACCGCGTCAAGGTACTCGGGGAAGCTCTCCCAGCCCCACGCGATGCCCTCGGCGAGAGCGGTGCCGGGAATGTCCTCCACACCCTCCATCAACTCGATGAGCCACTGCTCGCGACCCGGCCGCACCGGGGCGAAGCCGACGCCGCAGTTCCCGCCCACCACCGTCGTGACGCCGTGCAGGCTCGACGGTTCCAGCAGCGCGTCCCAGCTGACCTGGCCGTCGTAATGGGTGTGGATGTCGACGAACCCGGGCGTGACGATGCGCCCGGTCGCATCGACCGTCTCCGCCGCCTCGCCCTCAAGACCCGCCGAGTCCCCGTTGCGGCGCCGCACCTCGACGATGCGACCGTCCTTGATGCCGATGTCGGCGGGGAAACGCTCGGCGCCGGTGCCGTCGAGGACCGTTCCGCCGGTGATCTTCACATCGAACATGGCGCCTCCCTCAGACCAGTCCGGTCGCGTCGAATATCCAGGACATGTCGGATGCCATCAGGTCTTCCAGCCATGTCGGTGGGGCGTGGTTGGCCAGCGCCGCCATGTCCCAGTAGTCCTTCCACAGCGTGATCTTGTTGTTCTCGACCCGATGCACGGTGACGAAGTTGAGCACCGCGGATTCCCCGGTGGCCCAATGCCATTCCTCGTGGTGCTCGAACATCACGTCGGCGCCGTTGGAGATCATCAGGCCGTCGAAGTTCTGATACGACGCCAGCGGTTCGAGCCCGATCTTGAGCCGCTTGACGATGTCCTCGGGGCCGCGGGCCGCCAGGGTGGGTCCGGTGGGCACATCGAGGTAGATGCAGTCGTCGGCCAGATAGTCCGTCAGCGCGTCCCAGTCGCGCTCCGAGAGCGTCTTCCACATCTCACGGACGGTGCGCTCGACGTCCTCAGCCGACACTGGCCAACTCCTTGGCGCCGATGGCGGGGGTGCGCTGTCCGGCCCGCAGGAAGCGGCCGGTGTGGCGGGCGCCGACCACCTCGGTGGGCCTGCCGTCGAGGACGACGGTGCGCCCGCCGACCAGCACGGCGGCGACGGTGTCGTCGTTGCGGTTGACCATCCGCGACAACCCGCCGTACTCCTCGATCGGGGCCTCGGCGTACTCGTCGAGGCGGTCGTCGAGCTTGGCCGGGTCGATGACCACCAGATCGGCGCGGTCACCGACGCGCAGGTGTCCGGCGTCGATATGGAACCAGTCGGCGAGTTCGCCGGTGAGGCGGTGCACCGCGTGTTCGACGCTCAGGAACGGGCGCCCGGCGTTCTCGGCGTCGCGCACGTGGCGCAGTAGGCGCAGCCCCATGTTGTAGAACGCCATGTTGCGCAGGTGCGCGCCAGCGTCGGAGAACCCCATCTGGACGCCGGGTTCGCGGGCGAGCTTCTTGAGCACCTCCGGGCGGTGGTTGGAGATCGTGGTGCGCCACCGCACCGCGCGGCCGTGTTCGAGCACGAGGTCCAGGAACGCGTCGACCGGATGCAGCCCGCCGCGGTCCAGCCCTACCTGCCCGAACGACTTGCCGATCACCGATTCGTCGGGGCAGGCGACGATCTCGGCGTCGAAGAAGTCGCGCTGCCACACCCGGATGCCCAGTCTGCTTTCGTAGTCCTTGCGGAACCGGCGGCGGTAGGCCTCGTCGCGCATCAACGCGTTGCGCTCCACCTCGTCGCGCAGGTGCAGCGCCGCTGCGCCCGCGCCGAACTCCTCGAACACCACCAGATCGATGCCGTCGGCGTACACCTCGAACGGCACCGGCAGGTGCTGCCAGCGGAAGTCGCCCCCGAGCTTGTTGACCAACCGCGCCGCGGGGCCCAGGCCGTGGATGCTGTACGGGTTGGACTTCACGTCGGCGGCCGACAGCAGGCTGGTCTTGAGCGGGTTGCGCAGCACGCCCAGCGACTGGGCCAGTTGCGACAGCAGGTTGAGCGGGTTCGAGATGTTGGGGCCCGACTGCAGCACCCGGTGGGTGCGGCGCAGGATCGATTTCAGCCGACGCAGTTCGCGTGGCCGGGCGTATGTCGACGGCAGCGTGCGCGACCGGCAGACCTCACCGTCGAGCTTGTCGAAAAGCAGCTGCTGCGAGGACATCCCGACGAATCCGGCGTCGAGCGCCTCGGTCAGCCACCGTTCCATCTGGGCCTGTTCCGCGGCCGTGGGCCGGTGCCGCTTCTGGGTGGCGCGATCCAATCCCATTGTGGCCGCGCGCATGTCGGAGTGACCGATGAAGGCGGCCAGGTTCGGACCGAGGGCGCGCGACTCGAGTGCGCCGATGTACTCCTCGCAGTTGGTCCAGGTCTTGTGGGTCTCGACCGCGCGGATCACCTGTTCGCGCGGGATCGCCTCGACCCGGCCGAAGATGTCGCCCGCGTCCTCGGCGCCGACGTGCACCGTCGACAGCGAGCACGACCCGAGCAGCACGGTCGTCACCCCGTGCCGCAGCGACTCCGACAGCCCCGGTGCCACCAGCACCTCGACGTCGTAGTGGGTGTGGATGTCGAGCATGCCCGGCAGCACCCACTTGTCGGTGGCGTCGAGGATCTGCGGGCAGCCCGCGTCGTCGAGTCGGTCGGCGCTGACCGCGACCACGTGTCCGTCGCGGATGCCGATGTCGCGAACCGCCGACGGCCCGCCCGTCCCGTCGAACCAGCGCCCGTTGCGCACGATTGTGTCGTAGCTCACCCCGCCATAGAACCGTCCGGCTAGACGGGTGTCAATGACCCTGCTGAACAGAATCGGGAAATTGTCTACTGGCGCACTGAACAGCGCAGATCGCCCGCGCCGCGGAACCGGTTCCGGAGCCTGACGGACGGGGGCATACTCGCGAAGATGACCCCACTGCAGCGGTACATCGCCGAAGAAATCGCCACCGATCACGTCGACGGCCTGCTGTCCCGGCGCGAGGCGCTGCGCCGGCTCGCGCTGCTGGGCGTCGGCACCGCGGCCGCCACGGCGCTGATCGCCGCGTGCGGCGAGAACCGGTTGGCCGCCCCCGAGACCTCCGCCGCCAGCACCGAGCCGACGACCGGGTCGCCGACCGCCGACACGCCGCCGCCGGGATCGCACAACACCGTGCCGACCACCCCGATCACCTGGGCGGGGCCGAACGGTGAACTGCAGGCGGCCTGGGCCGAGGCGGCCGAGCCCCGCGGCGGGGTACTGGTCATCCACGAGAACAAGGGCCTCAACGACTGGACCCGCTCGGTGGCCGGCCGGTTCGCCGGGATCGGATACTCCGCGCTGGCCATCGACCTGCTGTCGGCGCACGGCGGAACCGCCACGTTCGCCGACCCGGCCGAGGCCACCGCGGCGCTCGGTCAGATTCCGCCCGAGGAGTTCGTGGCCAACCTGCGGTCGGGGATCGAGGAACTGCAGCGCCGGGTGCCGGACCGCAAGCTCGCCGCGGTGGGCTTCTGCATGGGCGGTGGCCTGGTGTGGCAGCTGCTGGCCGCAGGCGCACCCCAGCTGGTGGCGGCCGTGCCGTTCTACGGTCCGACGCCGGACAATCCCGACTTCTCCGGTTCGAAAGACGTTGCAGTGCTTGGTATCTACGGGGCTCTCGACGAGCGGGTCAACGCGACCGAGCCCACCGCCAGGGCCGCGCTCGAGAACGCGGGAATGGTGTTCGAACTGGTGACCGAACCCGACGCCCAGCACGCCTTCTTCAACGACACCGGTGAGCGTTACAACGCCGCCGCCGCGGCCGACGCCTGGCGCCGCGTGCAGGACTGGTTCGCCCGGTACGTGGCCTGAACCCGGAGTGAAGGTTCTACGATCCAGGAATGAGGAGTTCGTGGGCGCTCGCCGCCGCCGTGCTGTTGACGTGCTCCGCACCCGTCGCCGTCGCACAGGCCGAGGAGCCCGGCTGTGAGTACCGGCTGTCGGCGCCGTACGTGGTCGACGTGTCCGGCACGCCGATGGTGACCGCGACGTTAACCACGGGCGCGTGCGAGGCGTCGAACACCTATCTGACGGTGGCGTGCGTGCAGGTGCAGGGCAGCCCCACCGCGGGACTGTGCAGGCAGAACAACGGGCCGCTGACCGCGCAGGTGTACTACGGCGCCCTACAGCCGGGAGCCACGTACGTGTCGACGGGCCGTGGGTGTTGGACCTCCGGCAATCCGCCGCAGCCGACCTGCGCGCCGGTCGGCCCGTTCACCGCGACGCTGTAGGCGTCAGCAGGTCAGCAGCAGGCAGCCCGCGATCGGTCCGCCGCCCGCGGCCGCGACCGCGACCTCGGGCCGCTTCGCCAGCTGGCGGTCGCCGGCCTGCCCCCGCAGCTGCAGGCACGCCTCGTGCAGCAGCCAGTAGCCGTGCATCCGCCCGGCCGACAACTGCCCGCCATAGGTGTTCAGCGGCAGCTCGCCGTCCAGCGCGATCCGCGTCGCGCCCTGTACGAACGGGCCCGCCTCACCCTCACCGCAGAAGCCCAGCGCCTCCAGCCAGGCGAACGTGAGGAAGGTGAACCCGTCGTACAGTTCGGCGACGTCCACGTCGGCGGGGGTGAGATCGGTGCGCGCCCACATCTCGTTCGCCGCGTCGACCGACGCCATCTTCGGGAAGTCGTCGCGGTGAAACCAGCCACCCGAGCCGTAGGACCCGCCGATCGCCTCGACGGCCACCGGCCGGTTCGGGCAGTCCGGCGCGTAGTCGCGGTGCGAGACGATCACCGCGATCGAACCGTCGATCGGCACATCGCAGTCCAGCAGACCGAACGGCGTCGAAATAGGTCGTGCGGCAAGGTAATCGGCCATCGTGATGGGGTCTTTGAACACCGCCCGCGGGTTCAACGCCGCGTTGCGCCTGCTGTTGATCGCCAGCCAGCCCAGTTGCTCCTTGGTGGTGCCGTAGCGGTGCATGTGCAGCATGCAGTGCATCGCGACCCAGTTGGCCGCCGAGTACGCGTGCGCGGCGAGCAGATCACCGATGTCCTCGAAGGCCGCGAGCTTGCGCCGACTGCCCGGGGCGCGGGGTTCGACCGGGGGATTGGCCAGCGGGTTGTCGGCCGCGCCCGCGGGCGCCTCGGTCATCGCGCCGCCCAGCATGTTGACGGTCCGATAGACCAGCACGTGGCGGGCGCGCTTCTCGCCGACAGCGCGGCAGGCCGACAACACCGGGATGATCACCCCGCCGGTGTCGAAACCCCGCGTCTGATCGGTGGCCTGCAGTCCGAGTGCCTCGACGACCGTGGCCATCGGGGTGTCGCCGAGCGTGCCCACCCCGTCGATGTCGGCGGGGGTCAACCCGGCGTCGGCGATCGCGGCGCGCGCGGCCTCCAGCGTCAGTTCCAGGCCGTCGATACCGGTGCGCCGGCCGATCCGGGAGATGCCGAGACCGCTGATGATCGCGTTCTTCTCGAAATGGCCCACCTGCCGCCCCTTCGCGTCGGGTTCGTCGTATCGGAATGTACTTTGCTAGTCATGCCGCACGATGCCGCCTCCGCCGTTCCCGCGCGCATACTGCCCAATCGCACCGAGCACAACGCGGCGTTCTGGACCGGCGGTGCGCGCGGCCATCTGATGATCGGCCGCTGCGGACACTGCCGGGCGTGGGTGCACCCACCGGCCGCCGACTGTCCAGACTGTGGCGGAGTCCTTGCCGCCGAACCGGTTTCGGGCACCGGCACGGTGCTCACGTACACGGTCAACCATCAGCCGTTCAACCCTTCGGTGCCGGTTCCGTACGTGATCGCGATCGTCGAACTCGACGAGCAGCCCGGACTGCTGCTGGCGGCGAACATCGTCGACTGCGCACCGGAGGACGTGCGCATCGGGTTGCCCGTGCAGGTGCGATTCGAGCGCCAGGACCCCGACCCGGCGGACGGCCCCGTGTTCGTTCCGGTCTTCGCGCCGCGCGCCTGACCGCTACCGCGGCGGGGTCCAGGCCACCGGCAGCCGTTTGATGCCGTGGATGAACGGCGACAACAGCCGGGCTGGTTCCTCGGTGGCCTCGATGTCGGGGATGCGCCGGTACAACTCTTCGAACACCACGCTGATCTCGCGGCGCGCCAGGTTGGCGCCCAGGCAGAAGTGCGCACCACCGCCACCGAACCCGGCGTGCGGATTGGGCGTGCGGGCCACGTCGAACAGATACGGATCGGCGAACTTGTCCTCGTCGCGGTTGGCCGAGCAGTACCACAGGGTGGCCTTATCGCCGGCCTTCATCTTCACCCCGGACAGCTCGAAGTCCTGCGTCAGCCTGCGCCGCATGTAGATCACCGGCGAGGCCCAGCGCACGATCTCCTCGACCGCCGTCGGCGCCAGCGCCTCGAAGTCGGCCCACCACCGGGCCCGTTGTTCCGGGTACCGGGTCAGCGCCAGCACGCCGTGACTGATCGCGTTGCGGGTGGTCTCGTTGCCTGCCACCACGAGCAGGATGAAGAACGAGGCGATCTCGGCCGATGTCAGCTTCTCGCCGTCGACCTCCGCCGCCACCAGCGCGGTGGTCAGGTCGTCCTTGGGGTTGCGCCTGCGGTCCTCGGCGTGCGCGCCGGCGTACGCGCCGATGTCGGCGGCGGTGCGCAGGAACTCGTTGTAGTCCTGCGCAATGTCCTTGTCGCCCAGGCCCAGGATGATGTTGGTCCAGTGGAAGATCTGCTGATGGTCCTGCTCGGGGATGCCCATCATGTCGCAGATCACCTGCAGCGGCAGGGGGCCGGCCAGCTCCGCGACGACCTCGCCGGCGCCGTCGGGGTGTTGCTCGATCATCGCGTCGACAAGACGGCGGGCCCGATCACGCACCGCCGCCTCGGTGCGCGCGACCACCCGCGGGGTGAACGCCCGGCTGACGATGTTGCGCAGCCGCAGGTGGTGCGGATCGTCCATGACGATCATCGACCCGAAGTACTCCGAGACCTCGGGGTTGGCATCGTTGATCGTGATGCTGGGGCTGGAGCTGAAGATCTGCGGGTGCCGGCTGGCGAACCAGATGTCGTCGAACTTCGTCAGCGCCCAGTGGCCCGCCCCGCTGTCGACGCCCGGCGTCTCGAGCGGTTGATGAAATGAGATCGGCGCCTCACGGCGCAGCGTGGCGAACGCTCCGTCGCGCAGGTCATCGTCGAGCAGCCAGAACCTCCAGGAGCCCAGGTCGACGTCGGCCAACGGCACCTCGGGGGGCGCGGTGCCGTTTCGCCGCGTCGCGATGCCCACGCAGCCGAGGGTAGGCGCACGACCGCCACCCGGCCATGTACTCGCACAAATTCGCAGCGCGCGAAGGGCACCGCTGTCCCGCCGATGTGATCGGCTACTCGACTGGGTTCGAGACCAACCCGATGTTGTGGCCCATGACGATTCGGGGCCGCGTCGCACCGAGCGGTGCGGCGAGTGACCGCCGGCGAGTGCCTGGAAATGTTTATCACCAACGGACTTCCGGCGAGGCAAGCACTCGGTTGATCCGCTAGAGAAGGACGGCCGCGGCGCTGAGGCCGCTGGTGACGATCCACGTCGCGAAGAACGCGGTGAGCACCTGCCACGCGGGCACCACCGGCTGCGTGATGTCGCGCCAGTCGGACACCACCGCGGCGACGATCACGGCGATGACCAGGCACGCGGCGATCGCCATCCCGAGTGCGGCCCACTCCATGCGGTCCCTCCTTGTTCGGTTACCGGCATTCTACGAAAGCCCGCGTGCCGGCAGGCACGCGCTTCCGGCGCGGTGGTATTCGGTTAACCCAGTTGCCAATTCATATTCTTGGCGAAGGTGCGGGCCGCGTCGGAGAGCGTGCCGAGTTGGTGGCAGCGCCCGACGTAACCCTGCAACATGATCATGAAGTTCATCGGGTTGTAGGCGTCTTCCTGGTAGCTCCACCTGCCGTCGCCGGCATAGTGCAGCACGGTGATGACCGGCGCGCCGTGCACGCTGCCGTCGCCCGGATCCTTCATGGTGTTGATGTTCTTGTTGATGATCCAGCCGCGGTCGACGTCGATCGAGTACCACTCGACCGGGTAGTGCGGCATCTCGCTGCCGGGAAACGTGTTCATCGTCGAGACGATCCACTCGCGGATCGCTTCGCGGCCGGACATGTTGCCGAGCGCGTGTTCGCAGTAGGTGGCGTCCTCGGTGAACACGTCGGCGTAGCTGGACCAGTCCCAGGTCCGGCCCACCTCGACGACCACATCCTGATACCGGCGCCAGGCCTCTTGGAGTTCATCGCGCGTCCACTGACCCATGCAAACTCCTTCGGTGCGGCGCCGACACTACGAGCCGTTCTATCAGAGGTCGACGGCTGCAAACGCGTTTTTCGTTGTCCGGAAGGCGAATACGTGGCCGCGCTTGAGCGCGAGCGGTTAGTGTCGCGCCATGGCACTAGGCATCGACGAGCAGGTGTTGGAACAGATGGCTCCGTTGTTCGCGGCACTCGGCGACGTCGAGCCGACCCCGGTCGGCGATGTGGCGACACGCCGGGCCACCGGTCACCGCATGTTCGACATCGTGGCCGCCCGCCGCGCGCCCGTGGCAGGCGTCGAGACCCGGCAGTACACCATGACCGCCGCCGACGGCGCCGAGGTCGACCTGACGTGGTATCAGCGCTCAGGCGTCGCCGGGCCGGGCAGCGCGGCGCTGTACCTGCACGGTGGCGGCATGATCTTCGCCCTCGAGCACGTCGGCGCCCTGTACGACCTCGTGGTGCGCGAGTACGTCGCCGCCTCGGGCGTGCCGATGCTGATGGTCGACTACCGGGTGGCGCCCGAACATCCGCACCCGACCCCGGTTGAGGACTGCTACGGCGCGCTGGTCTGGCTGGCCGGGCACGCGGCCGAACTCGGTGTCGACCCGGCGCGGGTCGCGGTGATGGGCGACAGCGCCGGCGGTGGGCTGGCCGCGGCGGTGAGCCTGCTCGCGCGCGACCGCAACGGCCCGGCGATCGCCCAGCAGGTGTTGATCTATCCGATGCTCGACGACCGTCCGCACCCGCCGGATTCCTCGCTGGAGCCGTTTCTCACCTGGACCTACGACGACAACGTCACCGGATGGCGCGCGCTGCTGGGCGAGGTCGCCGGCACCGACGGCACGCCGGCGTACGCCGCGCCGGCGCGCGCCGAGGACCTGTCCGGATTGCCCGCGACCTACATCGACGTCGGCGATCTCGACATCTTCCGCGACGAGGACATCACCTATGCGCGTCGCCTCGCCGCCGCCGGGGTGCCGACCGAACTGCACGTGTACCCGGGTTGTCCGCACGCGTTCGAGGCGCTCGCGCGCGACGCCGACGTGTCCCGGCGGGTACTCACCGACCGGGTGCGTCGGCTGCAACTGCTCTGACTACGACGGCTCGCTCTCCACGACCGCCCTGATGCGCTCGAGCGTCCTGCGCATGTCGCGGATGTTGCGGCGCTTACGCAATTGACCGCCCAGCACCGAGAACACCTTCATCGCCAGCGAGTCGGCCAGCCGGAACGACTCGGTGACGTCGGTCCCGTCCTCGGTCGGGGTGAGCCGGTAGTGCCAGTTGTTGACCGGCTTGTCGCCGAGCAGCACCGCGAACCCGAACTCCCGGCCCGGCTCGCACGCGGTGACCTCACACGTCGTCCAGTACACCGGGCCGATCTCGTTGCGCTTGACGTGGCCGCGGAACCGGGCGCCCAGCGCCGGGCCGGTCGCGCCGTCGAGCCACTCGGCCTCCATCACCTCGGGGGAGAACCGCCCGGTATTGCGGACGTCGGCGATCAGGTTCCAGATCTTGTCCGCAGGCGCCGCCATCGACACCGTCACCGCACCTTCCATGCTTCGCACCCTATTGAGGTCCGTGGCAGGGTGGTGGCGAAACCTCAATGTGAGGAGCACTCATCGTCACCGGCAAGATCCGCTTCGGCGTCGGCCTGGCCGGCGAGACCGGCCCCGACGAGCTCGCGCACATCGTCGACCACCTCGAGGCCAGCGGCGTGGACTCGCTGTGGTTCTCCGAGCTGGTTTACAGCCAGGCGGTGGATCCGTTCGTCGGCATGGCGTTCACGCTGGCGCGCACCCGAGACCTCAAGGTCGGCACCTCGGTGGCGGTGCTGCCCGGCCGCCATCCGGTGCTGGTCGCCAAGCAGCTCTCCTCGCTGGCGGCGCTGGCGCCGCGCCGGGTGCTGCCGGTGTTCGGGCTGCGTTCGGCGCTGCCCGCCGAACGCGAGCTGTTCGTGGTGCCCGACGGTCGGCGCGCCGCCGTGTTCGACGAGGCGCTGCGCCTGCTGCGCCTGGCGCTGGCGCACGACGACGTCGACTTCGACGGCGAGTTCTACTCCGCGCACGCGGTGACGATCACGCCGCGGCCCGCCAAGCCGCTCGACATCTGGCTCGGCGGCTCGGCCCCGGCGGCGTTCCGCCGCATCGGCCGCCTCGGCGACGGCTGGCTCGGCAGCTTCGTCACCCCCGCCGAGGCCCGCGCCGCGCGCGAGCAGATCGAGCGGGCCGCCGCCGAGTGCGGGCGCGCGATCGAACCGGACCACTTCGGCATCAACCTCGCGGTGTGTGACGGGGAGCTGCCCGGCCCGCTGGCCGACGCGGTCCGCAGGCGACGGCCCGATCTCGATCCGGCCGAACTGGTCGCCGACAGCTGGGCCGCGCTGCACCGTCGGCTCGACGCCTACCTGGAGGCGGGGCTGACGAAGTTCGTCATCCGCTCCGCGACGCCGGTCCCCATCGACGAGTTCATCGATCGCTTTGTCGCCGAACTCATTCCCCGCCAGAACTGACCGCCCGACGTTACGTAACGCAGTGGCGGAAAATCGGCGCTCATCGCGCCACAGCGTTACGCAACTCAGCGGTGGTGAGTGGAGATGTCGCCGTGCAGGTCGGGCCACGGCGGGCGGCGGATCATCGCCAGGCCCGCGCACAGCGCCGACACCAGGCCGACGAGGATGCCGAACAACGTGATCCGCGTGGCGTCCACCGCGGGCTCCCACGTCGGCACGCCGTCCTTGACGACGAAGACGCCCAGTGCGCCGCCGCGCACCTTGGCCACCGGGATGATCGTGGTGCCGTCGGGGGTCTGGTACGGCTGTCCGAAAACCCGGGAGGTGTCCGTCTCGAGGGTGCCCAACAGTTCTCCGGCATCGCGCACATTCATGATTCCTGCTTACTCCCGATGAGTCCGGCCCGCGAAACCGGTCACCACGGGCAGGAGGATGCGCATGGTTATCGTCGCCGGACATCTGCTGGTGGAGCCCGCACAGCGCGACGCCTACTTGGCCGACTGCGTCGAGGTGGTGCGGCAGGCCCGCGCCGCGGCGGGCTGCCTGGACTTCGCGATCACCGCCGACCTCGTCGACCCCGGGCGGATCCACGTGTTCGAGCGCTGGGCGTCGCAGGCCGCGGTCGAGGCGTTTCGCGGCGGTGGCCCCGGCGGGGCGCAGCGGGCGGCCATCCTGTCGGCCGCCGTCGCCGAATACGACGTGACGGGGGAGCGGCCCCTCTGACGGGTCCGGTGTAACCGACCGGCGGCCGGCAGCGATTAATCGGCTGTCGGGTCGGGGACGACCGGATGAGGGACCATGAACACTTTCCAGGCAACTAAGACATGGTTTCGCCGGCTGTCGACGGCGCTGCTCGCGGCGACGTTGCTGACCGGCATGATTCACGTGATCGGCGGCGGGCCGACCGCCAACGCGGCGGTCGAGGTGCTGCACGTGCCGTCGCCGTCGATGGGCCGTGACATCACCGTGCAGTTCCAGGGCGGCGGCCCCAAGGCGGTGTATCTGCTCGACGGGATGCGCGCCCGCGACGACCGCAACGGCTGGGAGATCGAGACGGGCGCGTTCAGCTGGTTCGAAGGCTCGGGGCTGTCGGTGGTGGCACCCGTCGGCGGCATGTCGAGCTTCTACACCGACTGGTACCGTCCGGCGGTCGGCAACGGCACCACGCAGACCTACAAGTGGGAGACGTTTCTGACCTCGGAGCTGCCCGCGTGGCTGGCCGAGCACAAGGGCGTCAGCCCGACCGGCAACGCGGTGGTGGGGCTGTCGATGTCGGGCAGTTCGGCGCTGATCCTGGCCGCCTACCACCCGGGCCAATTCGCTTATGCCGCTTCGCTGTCGGGCTTTCTGAATCTGTCCGCCGGGTTGTGGCCGGTGCTCGTCGGCATCGCGATGGCCGACGCAGGCGGATTCAACGCGCTCGACATGTGGGGCGGCTACGGCGGCAGCGCGTGGCAGCGCAACGACCCCACGCTGCAGATCGGCCGGCTGGTCGCCAACGGCACCCGCATCTGGGTGTACAGCGGCAACGGCAACCCGACCGACCTGGACGCGGGGTTGGGCAACGCGCAGATTCCCGCCCAGTTCCTGGAGGGGCTGACCATCCGGACCAACAAGCAGTTCCAGCGCGACTACGAGGCCGCCGGCGGGCGCAACGGCGTGTTCCACTTCCCGCCCAACGGCACCCACAGCTGGGGCTACTGGGGTGGGCAGCTGCAGGCGATGAAGCCCGACATCCAGCGGGTACTGGGCGCCGCGCCGACCGTCTGAGCGCTCACAGGTCCCGCGACCAGTACTCGCCGACGAGGTCGTGCCCGAAGGAGTGGTGCGGCTCGCGGCGGTCGCAGTGGAACCCGGCACGCTCGTAGATGCGGCGCGCGGCACGCAGGATGTCGTTGGTCCACAACACGATTCGCGAGTAGCCCGACCGTTTGGCAAACCGTAGGCACTCGTCGACCAGGCGGCTGCCGACGCCGTGGCCGCGCGCGGACGGCTCCACCAGCAGCAGTCGCAGCTGCGCGGTGGCCGGGTCGTCGGTGGCGGTGCAGAACACGCAGCCGACCCGGTCACCGTCCAGCTCGGCGATCCAGGCCGCCTGCCGGTCGCGGCCCTCGGCGAAGTCGGCGACGATGCGCGCCACCATCGCCTCGAAGCCGGCGTCCCAGCCATACTTGGCGGCGTAGCGGGCGCCGTGCCGTTCCACCACCCAGCCCAGGTCGCCCGGCTCGGGTGCGCGCAGCACGATGCTGGCGCGTTCGCCCGGTTCGTCAATCCCACCGAGGGCGCGCCGGATGCGGCCCATCGACGCCACCAGCTCGCGCCGGGCGGCCTCGTCGAGGGGCGCCAGCAACTTTTCGATCGCCGCTGACTGCAAGCGGTCCAGCTCGTTGAACTCCCGCCGGCCCGCGGCCGTGAGCCGCACCACCTGGCGCCGTCCGTCGGTGCGCGACTGCGTGCGCACCACCAGTCCCTCGGCACTGAACGTGGCCAGGATCCGGCTCAGGTAGCCGCCGTCGAGATCGAGTTCGCGGCGCAGGTCGGCAACCTCGACGGTGTCGCGCTGGGCCAGTTCGTAGAGCACTCGGGCCTCGGTGAGCCCGAACGAAGAGCCGGCCAGCCGCGGTCCGAGCAGCCCCAGCACGCGGGTGTAGAAGCGGTTGAAGCCGCGGACTTCGTCCACCACCGCAGACATAGTTGATACTTTCAATTAATTCATTGATGAAGTCAACTATTCAAAAAATTTCACCGCCGTCAGGATCGGTCGGCAACCACGCGCTGAACAGGACGATGAGGGTCAAGTTCAGGTACTGTGCGTAAACTGCGGAGACGACGGGAATTGGGCGTCCGCATCGGCGCGGAGCCATTATCGAAACCCACCGAAAACCCCAGAGGGCTACACCTTGCCAGAACCGACCGGCGACCACGCGGACCTAAAGCCACACTTCGAGGACGTGCAGTCGCATTACGACCTGTCCGACGAGTTCTTCCGGCTGTTCCTCGACCCGACGCAGACCTACAGCTGCGCGTACTTCGAGCGGGATGACATGACGTTGGAAGAGGCGCAGATCGCAAAGATCGATCTGTCTCTCGGCAAGCTGGGCCTGCAGCCCGGGATGACCCTGCTCGACATCGGTTGCGGCTGGGGCGCGACGCTCAACCGGGCGTTGGAGCGCTACGACGTCAACGTCATCGGCCTGACGCTGAGCCAGAACCAGAAGGCCTACGTCGAGAAGCTCTTCGCGCAGTCACCCAGCCCGCGCAGCAAACGCGTGCTGCTGGAGGGCTGGGAACAGTTCGACGAGCCGGTGGACCGGATCGTGTCGATCGGCGCGTTCGAGCACTTCGGCCGCGACCGCTACGACGACTTCTTCAAGAAGGCGTACGCGATCCTGCCCAATGACGGCGTGATGCTGCTGCACACCATCATCAAGCCGACCGACGAGGAGTTCGCCGCGAGCGGTCTGCCGCTGACGATGACGCTGCTGCGCTTCTCGAAATTCATCATGGACGAGATCTTCCCGGGCGGTGACCTGCCGAAGTTCGACGTCGTGCCGAAGTTCGCGGCCAAGGCCGGCTTCGAGATGACCCGGGCCCAGCGGCTGCGCCTGCACTACGCGCGCACCCTGGAGATCTGGGCGGAGAAACTCGAGGCCCGCAAGGACGAGGCCATCGCGCTGCAGTCGCAGGAGGTCTACGACCGGTACATGAAGTACCTGACCGGCTGTGCCGGGCTGTTCCGCGACGGCTACACCGACATCTGCCAGTACACCCTCGTCAAGAGCTAGGTCGGCGCACCAACCGCCACAGCCGCAGCGGCAGCAGGCCGAGCAGCGGTGCCCGCTTGCCCAGGTCGGCACGGTCGCGCTTGTTGAAGGCGGCCGCGTAGCGTTGGGCCTCCCGCTCCGACGGATACTCCTTGACGCCCGCGGCCGCGCCGCACCGCGCGCACGCCCAGTTCATCGTGCGGCCGTCGGCGCGAAACGTCGGATCGTGACCGAACACGCGGCACGCCAAGCTCATCGGTCGGCTCCCTGGGGCAGACCGATCAGACCCCGGCGCATGCGGACAATTCGCCTGTCGGCCAAGGCTTCTCGCACCGCCTTGCGGAACTCGCCCGGGCCCCAGTACCGGGCGCCGATGGCCCGGTGCAGTTGGTGCGCGGTCATCGGCTCGTGTTCTGCGACCGCGCGCACGATGGTCTCGACCTCGTGGTCGAGGACGGTCTCGAGTGCCTCGGGCGTCGGCGGTTCCCGCCACGCGGCGATCCAGCCCGGCGGCGGGCCCGGCCGGTAGCGACGGGCACCGGCCAGACCGGCGCGCTGACGTTGCTGTCGCGCCGCGATGCGCGCGGCGCGTGCGCGACGCTCTTCTTCGTGCTCGTCGGGCCGGCCTTCGACGTCCTCCTCGGCGGTCAACGGCAGCGCCAGGTCCTCGAGTCGTTCGCCCTCGGCCTTGACTCCGAACACCAGCTCGACCACACCGCCGACGGCCATCACCGCCGCGCCGATCAGGAACGACACCGCGACCAGATTGCGTTGCCCGGACTCGATGAGCTGACCGAACAGCAGGGGACCGGTGATCCCGCCGATCGCCGTGCCGGTCGCGTAGAAGAACGCGATCGCCAGCGCGCGGGTCTCCATCGGGAAGACCTCGCTCACCGTCAGATACGCCGCGCTCGCCCCCGACGACGCCAGGAAGAAGCACAGCCCGAGCACCGCCATGAACGCCCACACACCGCCCGTCTGCGAGACGAACAGCACCGTCAGCACGACGGCGACACCCGCCGAACCCAGATATGCCAACGCGATCATCGGTTTTCGCCCGACCGTGTCGAACCACCTGCCCAGCACCAGCGGTCCGGCGAAATTGCACAACGCCCACAGCGCATAGAAGATCGGCACCGTACCGGACGCCACGTCCAAGAAGTTGCTCAGCAGCGTGCCGAGATTGAAGGTGAACGCGTTGTACAGGAACGCCTGACCGATGAACAACGCCAACCCGAGGACGGCGCGCCGCGGATAGCGGGTGAACGCCACCTTCGCGATCTCGACGAACGAGATCGTCTTGCGCTGACGCACCGTCAGCGATCCGTCGGCCTCGGACAACGCCTGCCCGGTTTCGCGTTCCACCTCGGCCTCGATGTCGCCGACGATGCGTTCGGCTTCGTCCTGCCTGCCGTGAATGAACAACCAACGCGGGCTTTCCGGGATGTGGCGCCGCACGACGAGCACGACGATGCCGAACACCGCGCCGATGCCGAACGCCAGTCGCCAGCCGATATCGGCCGGGAAGATCGCGGTGTTGAGCAGCAGCAGGGCGCCGACGGCGCCACCCGCGGCACCCAGCCAGTAGGACCCGTTGATGATCAGGTCCACCCGGCCGCGCACGCGCGCCGGAATCAGTTCGTCGATCGCCGAGTTGATCGCGGCGTACTCGCCGCCGATCCCGGCACCGGTGAAGAACCGGGCGATGTAGAAGTACCACGGCGCGAAGGCGAACGCGGTGGCCACGGTGGCGGCCAGATACACCGCCAGGGTGAGGATGAACAGTTTCTTGCGTCCGAACCGATCGGTGAGTTGGCCGAAGAAGAGCGCGCCCAGACACGCGCCGGCGATGTAAACGGCCGCGGCGATGCCGATCTCGGACGCGGTCAGTTGAATGCCGCTGCCCGCCTCGGTCAGCCGGGACGCGACGTTGCCCACCATGGTGACCTCGAGGCCGTCGAGGATCCACACCCCGCCGAGGCCGAGGACGACCCGCCAGTGGAAGCGCGACCACGGTAGTCGGTCCAGTCGTGCGGGCACTTCGGTGGTGATGGTGCCCGTCTGCACCCCCGAACTCATGGCGGCCTCCCGTCCTCGGTCGGCCACCGAGTACCCCACTCGGCGGCGGTAAACCCGCCGGTTTCAGCGGGCGGCGGCTCCGACCCCGGCGATCGCGTCGATCACCGCCGACGGCGCATCCAGTGAGACAAAGGTTCTGGCGCCCGGCACCTCGGTCAGCGTCGCGTTCGGGAACGCCGCGGCCAGCCGCCGACCCAGTTTTGGAGTGAAGGCTCGATCGCGCTGCCCCCAGACCAGGCTGACCGGTTTGGTGAACCGGTGAAGCCGCGCGCCGACGTCGGTCAGATCGGTCTTGGCCACCGCGCGCAGCAGCCGCGCCAGATCCCGGCGGATACCAACGTCGGTGCGCGCGGGCGTAACCCATGCCGCGGTCAGCTCGGGATCCGGGTTGGCCAGCAGACCGAAGCCGAGCGGGGAGTGGCGCAGCGCCTTGACCCTCATCAGCTCGAACAGCACCCGGATGGATACCGGCCCGCGCAGCACCGCGAAGACGAGATTGAACGGGAACGGCGGAAACTTCTCGAACGCATCACAATTGGTCAGCACGAGTCGGCCGATGCGGTCGGGGTACGCGTCGACGACCAACTGGCACAGCCCGCCGCCGGTGTCGTTGCCGACCAGGGTGACGTCGGTGAGGTCGAGGGCGACAAGGAAGTCGCGGATCATTGCGGCGACGCCGCGCGGCGACAGTTCGGCGCCCCCGTCGACACCGATGGTGTGCGAGCCCAGCGGCCAGTTCGGCAGGTAGCAGCGAAAGCCCTGCTTGGCCAGCCCGTCGGCCACTTTGTCCCACAATCTGCCGTCCACGAGGATGCCGTGCACGAACACCACGGGCGGGTGGGGGGAGTTGTCCGGGCCGACCACCCGGTAGTCGATCGTGGCGTGTTCGAGCGCGACGTGCGGCATCTTCGCTATCCTTCTCAGTCAACTTACAAGCACCTAGTATGGAAGTTACGTACAGACTGTATGAAAGTCAATACCGCCAAGGCGCGCACTGCGACCGCCAGGCGCACTCAGGCCGAACGCACGGCCGCCACCCGTGCGCGGCTGCTGAAGGCTGCACGAAAGCTCTTCGCGGACAGAGGTTTTGCTGACGTCTCCACACAGGCGATCGTTGAGAAGGCCGGGGTCACCCGCGGAGCGCTGTATCACCAGTACGCCGACAAGGTGGAGCTGTTCGCGGCGGTCTACGAGCAGATGGAGCAGGAACTCGTCGACCAGGTGGCCGCCCAGATCGCCGAGCTCGGGCCCGCCGACCCGCTGGAGGCGATGCGGGTGGGGGCCCGGCTGTTCCTTGATGCCTGCGCGGCGCCCGACGTGCAGCGGGTGGTGCTGATCGACGCGCCCGCCGTGCTGGGCTGGGAGCGCTGGCGCGCCGTCGGCGTCCGCTACGGCCTCGGGGTCATCGAGGCGATGCTGGCCAACGCGGTGGCCCAGGGCGCGATCCCCGAGCAGCCCCTGCGGCCCACCGCGCACGTGCTGCTCGGCGCGCTCGACGAGGCGGCGCTGTATGTGTCGCGCGCCGACGACCAAGAGCAGGCCCGCCGGGACATGGACGCCGTGTGCGAGCGCCTGATCCGCGGGATCGCCGCGCGCTAGCCGACCCCGGCGTACATTCGGCCGCAGGTGAGATGAGTAGCGCCGGCGGCTGGATCCGCACGCCCGCGGCCCGGATGTTGCTGTGGGCGGCGTTGGTACTGTGCCTGGCGCTTGGCGCGGGTTTCGTCGTCGTGCACCGCCCCCTCGACCAGGTGCCCGGCCCCCACGCGACACCGCTCTCGGACGCCGCCGCGGTGGCGCAGGTGGTCGACGCCGCCCGGCAGGTGGTCGCCGACGCCCGACTGCGCCAGGCCACCGGCGGCTACACCTTCATGTCGTGCACCGGCGACGACGATCCGCCGTACCAGGTGGCGCTCTACCTGACGTTCGCGCTGCCCGAGAACGGTTCGGCGCGCTACCTGGCCGACGTGGCCGACACGATGACCGCGCACGGCTGGGCGCCCTCGGCGGCGGTGGAGGAGCACTTCGGACACAAGCTCAGCCGCGACGGCGTCACCGCGGTTCTTTACCGCACCCGGGGTGACCGCCACTCCGCGACGATGCGCATGTACGGGGAATGCCGCGCCACCACCGATCATCGCGACGACAACCCGGCCTGGACCGAAGTCCGGCTGTGATCGCCGGGCCGGCCGCGCTGCAGCGCGGTGTCGAGCCACTGGCCGTGCTGATATCCGAGACCGGTGAGCCGCCGCTTCGGCGACGCCCGATTTCGGTGCAGCGCAACGGAAGCCGGGTCACCGGACCCGCTGGCGGCCAGCTCCTGTCAGCAGGCGACCGGGTGCGACTCGCAGTACGGCGTGGTGCCGGGGAAGCGGTAGCGATGTCCGGCGACCCACCTGTAGATCCCGTTCTGCAGCGCGCGGATGCCCGGGATGCGATAGATCAGCAGCGGCAGTCCGGTGCCGAGCGCCGCCGACACCGCCGCGTTGGCCGCCTCGGCCCCGGAGTACACGGCGCCGGACGCGTCCAGCCAGCGCACCGAGTCCAGCAGTTGCGATTCCGGCACGCCCAACTTCTCCGCGACGCCGTCGCCCTGCAGCGGGGCCAGTTCCACACCGCCGGTGCGGTCCAGTCGGCGGGCGAAGTACGCCGATCGGGTGCACATCCCGCATCGGCCGTCGAAGTACAGGGTCCCGGACATGACTCCATTGTCCTGCAGGCGGTGTCCGCTAGGTGGTCTTCGCGCCCGTCGGGCCGCCATAGGCGGGCGGACCCGCAGGTCGCCCCGCCGCGTCGCGCCGGCGCGCGGCCATGCCGCCCAGCGCCTCGAACACCACCCGGTGCGCGGCGTTGACCGTCAGCTCGGCATGGTCGTAGGCTGGCGCCACCTCGACCACGTCGACGCCCGCGACGTCGTGCTCGTAGCACAGTTGGCGCACCATCCGTAGCAGGTCGGCGGTGGTGATGCCGCCCGGTTCGGGGGTTCCGGTGCCCGGGGCGTGGGCGGGGTCGAGCACGTCGATGTCGACCGACACATAGAGCTTCTCGGCCTTCGCCAACGCCTCGCCGACCGCGTCGCGCATCACCGCCTTGAACCCGCGCTCCCAGATCTCCTGCATGGTGTGCCAGGTCATCTTCTGCTCGAGCATCCACTCGAAGGTGTCCTGCGGCGGCCAGTAGCCGCGCAGCCCCACCTGCACGAAGTGGCTGCCCGGCACCGCGCCGGACTCGATGAGCCGGCGCATCGGCGTGCCGTGGCTGGCCAGGTTGCCCTCGATCTCGTCGGCGGTGTCGGCGTGCGCGTCGAAGTGCACGATGCCGACGTTTCCGTACCCGTGCACGTCGGCGACCGCGGTGGCGGCCGGCCAGGTGATGGAGTGGTCACCGCCCAGGATCACCGGCACGATCCCGCGCGACGCGACCGCGTGCACCCGCTCGCGGATGTTGGCGTGCGACACCTCGGTCTGCCCGTGCGGGCAGTACGCGTCGCCGAAGTCGACCACCTCCAGCCAGTCGAAGATCTCCAGCCCGAGGTCCATGTGATAGGTGCCCGGCTCGTACGCGGTGGCGCGGATCGCGCGCGGGCCGAATCGCGCACCCGGCCGGTTGGTGGTCGACACGTCGAACGGGGCGCCGACGATGGCCACGTCGGGCCGCCACGCCGCCAACTGCTCGACCTCGGTCAGGAACGGACGATGCCCGAAGGACGCCAGCCCCGCGTAGGCCAGTTCGAGTTGTTCGGCCATGCCCGGCGGGAGATCGCGTCGATGCTCGTGATCGTGACCCATGCGTCTGACCGTACCGGCACACCGCACCCAGGGACGGTTTATGGCGTTGACCCGCAACCGAAGCCGGGTCGATGGTCCGCGGCAAACCCCGGGCACCGATAGCATCTCGGGATCATCAGTTGCGCGGGGTCGGCGTGACCGGCCAGTGGCAGGCGCCGAGGGCGCGGCGAGTTTCACCGCGCAGCGGCGCTGAAACACCTCCGGCGCCCCACGGGTGCGTCCGCTCGGCAAGACTGGGGCGGTGCAGATGGTGACGATCGAGGACATCCGGGCGGCGGCGACGCGGGTGCGTGACTTCACGGTGCGCACCCCGCTGCTGGCCACGAGGTGGGGCGACGAGCGGCGGCCACTGTGGATCAAGCCGGAAAACCTGCAGCCCATCGGCGCCTTCAAGGTCCGCGGCGCGTTCAACTTCATCGTCAGGGCCGTCGCCGCGTTCGGCGACTCGCTGCGTACCCGCGGGGTGGTCGCCTACTCCAGCGGGAACCACGCCCAGGCCGTCGCATATGCGGCGAGGGTGCACGACATCCCGGCGACAATCGTCATGCCGCGGGAGACACCCGCGATCAAGGTCGACGCGACCCGGGGCCACGGCGCCGAGGTGGTGCTGTGCGCGCCCGGCGAGCGCGAACGGGTGGCCGCGGCGGTGGTCGAGGAGACCGGTGGCGTGTTGGTGCCGCCGTTCGACCATCCGGACATCATCGCCGGACAGGGCACGATCGGGCTGGAGATCGCCGAGGACCTGCCCTCCCTCGACACGGTGCTGGTCCCGATCAGCGGCGGCGGACTGGCCTCCGGCATCGGCACCGCGATCAGGGCCCTGTGCCCGCGGGCCAAGGTCTTCGGGGTGGAACCCGAGTTGGCCGCCGACACCGCGGAATCCCTTCGACAGGGCCGACGGGTCGAATGGTCGGTCGAAGACCGCAACCGCACCATCGCCGACGGTCTGCGCTCGCAGCCGTCAGAGCTGACCTTCGCCCATCTGCAACAGGTGCTCGACGGCGTGATCACAGTGTCGGAGAAAGAGATTCGCGCCGCGGTGGCTGAGCTCGCCCATAAGGCGAAGTTGGTCAGCGAACCGAGCGGAGCGGTGGCGCTGGCCGCCTACCACCGCGGAGAGACACCGCAGGGCCGCACGGTGGTCATCCTGTCCGGCGGCAACATCGAACCGCGGATGCTGGCCGAGATCCTGGCGCAGTGACGTCAGGCCACGCCCGCGAGCGCGGTGATGTGCAGCACCAACGGTTCTGCGATCACACACCTCTCGCGGATCGAATGCTCCCAGGCGTCCAGGTTCGCCGCCGCCAGTCGGTAACGGCGCCTGCCCGTCCACCCGCAGGAGCACACGGCCGCCGCGTGCGCGAAGCCGCACTCGAAGACGGTCACCACACCGCAGTCGCGCAGGGGAGCGGCATGGGTCGGTACGGACGTAGATGTCGGCAGCGTCATCGCTTCGCCTCCCGCTCGGTCCGGCCCCTGCGATCAATGCTGCGCCGGGCACGTGACGACTTGGGTGCGAACACGGTCACGCTTAGGACACGTCAGTGCACCCCTTCCATCAAGCGGCTGATCCGGGGCGCGATGGCGAAGACGATCAGGCCGGCGGCCACCGCGACCAGGCCGATGATGCCGAAGTAGGCGAATTCTCGGTCCGGGTCGTAGTAGCGCGCCAGCACCCCCGACATCGAGGTGCCCAGCCCGACGGAGAAGAAGTACAGCGCCATCATCTGCGCCCGGAACACCTCGGGCGCAAGTTTGGTGGTGACCGACAACCCGATCGGGGACAGCAGCAGTTCGGAGACCGCGAACACGCCGAGGACGCCAGCCACCAGCAGCGCGGGCACCGCGCGCCCGGTCGTGCCCGCCGTCGGTAGGAAGAGCAGGAACGCCAACCCCATTCCGATGACGCCGTAGGCGAACTTGCGCGGTGTGGTGGGCGCCCGCGTGCCCAGTCGGGTCCAGATGAGCGCGAACAGCGGTGACAGCACGATGATCCACACCGGTTCGATGGAGCCGATCCAGTTCGACGGCGCGGTCCAACCGAAGATCGACCAGTTCATGCGTTCGTCGGAGAAGATCGCCAACACGGTGAAGATCTGCTGGAACAGCGACCAGAACACCGCGTTCGCGATGAACAGCGGAATGAAGGCGCGCACCCGCGTCCGTTCGGTGGCATCGACCTTCGGGCTGGTCAGCATCACCACGAAGTACGCCACCGCCGCCGCGACGATGACGCCGGTGGTCACCTGCGACAGGTTCGCCAGCTGGAGCCAACCCGCGGCGAACGCCAGCGCGATCACCGCCGCCACCACCACGACCGCGCCGATCACCCTGCCGATAGCCTTGCGCGGCAACGGGTTCGGGACATCGCGGCCGTGCGTGCCGAGATTGCGCCGGAACATTACATACTGGGTCAGCCCGAGCGCCATCCCGATCGCGGCGGCGCCGAACCCGTAGTGGAACCCGATGCGCGTCTGCAGCAGCCCGGTGATGAGCGGACCGATGAACGCGCCGAGGTTGATCCCGAGATAGAACAGCGTGAACCCGCCGTCGCAGCGCGGGTCGCCCTTGGCGTAGAGGGTGCCCAGCAGCGAGGACGCGTTGGCCTTCAGCGCGCCGGAGCCCAGCGCGACGAGCACCAACCCACCCGCCACGCCCGCCAGGCCCGGCAGCACCGCCAGCGCGACGTGACCGCACATCACCACCACGCCGCCGTAGAACACGGTGCGCTCCATGCCGAGCAGTCGGTCGGCGACCCAGCCGCCGAGCACCGTGGACAGGTAGACTAGACCGCCGTACGCCCCGACGATGCCCGTGGCGGTGGTCTTCGGCAGACCGAGACCGCCGTCGGTGACCGAGTAATAGAGGTAGTAGCCGAGGATCGTCAGCATTCCGTAGAACGAGAACCGCTCCCACAGCTCGACGCCGAACAGATTGGTGAGACCGACGGGGTGGCCGAACAGCGTGCGTCCGGCCGGACCGTCGGTCAGCGCTCCGGTGGCCATGGGCTCACCCTGCCACCGATGCGGGCCCGCGGTGCGTAAACGGGCGCGGATTATATGGGCAAAGCGGTTCCGCCGCGACTTACAGGAGATACCTGGGGCACAGCACATTTCGCGTATCGACAGGCCAGCAACAATGTCCCTCCCGGTGGGCCGAAACGGGGTTGCCCGGGTATGGTCAGCGCGAAATACGTCGACGTCCGTATCGCTGCGGAAAGGGTGTGAGTGGACGCCGTACTGGGCTTATCGGTGACCCCGTCCGCCGTCGGTCTCGTTGTGGTCGAGTCGCGCGGTACCGACGGCTCGACCGCGGACTGCGAGGCGTTCGAGATCCCCCGCCGCAGGCGGGCCAGCACGTGGGAGACCTGCCGGCAGGCCGCCGCGGCCGTGCTGCGCGTCGAGTCGGCGGCCGCGGCGCGGGGCCGTCGGCTGCGCAGCATCGGTGTCACCTGGAGTGACGACGTCCGCGACGAGGCCGCCCTGCTGATGGAGGAACTGACCCGGCGCGGGTTCTGCGACGTGATGCCGTTGCCGTTGCCGGAGGCGTCCGAGGCGCTGGCGTGGGGGATCGCCGAGGTGGTCGGACTGGGCGTCACCGCGGTCTGCGTGGTGGAGTCGCAGACGGTGCTGGCGCTCGTCGTGCACACCGGTGCGGGCGCCGTGCAGACGGCCGTCAACCGCGCCATCGATTCCGAGGAGGCGTTGGTCGGGTGGCTGCGCACGGTGTTCGACCGCGCCGACTGGCGTCCGGAGACGTTGGTGATGGTCGGCTCCGGAGGGGCTCTTGAGGAGCTGATGCCGCAGCTCGAGCGGGTGCTGGGCGTCCCGGTGTTCGCGCCCGCCGGCGCCGAACTCGCGCTGGCCCGCGGCACGGCGCTGGCCGCGGCGCATCGCGACGACGTATTCGCCGGCGCCGGGGTCTCCGATGGGGTCGCCGCGCCGGTCACCGACGGTGCGCACCGCCGGACCCAGCGACGGCGGACCAGCCAGACCGCGCCACTGGCCATGCTGATGACCGGGGCGGCGTCGCTGGTGGTGTCGGTGTCGCTGGCGATCAGCCTGGAGGCCACCGCCGATGACGCAGCGGAACCCGCACCCGCCGCCCGGTCGTCGGCGGGGGTGGCCGCGGCCGCCGACTCGGTGCCGTTGGCCCCGCCGCGCCCCGCCCAGGCCGCCCTCGTCGCCCAGACACCGCAGGAGGTGGCCCCGCCGGTGTTCGAGGAGGCCGAGCCGCTGCCCGCGGAACCGCTCGCCGACCCGGCCGCCGACCTGGCGGTGCCTCCGGACGGGGTGCCGCCGCCGCCCGACGCCGCCGTGCCGGAACCTTTCGCGCCACCGCCCGAGGCGCCCCCACCACCGCCTGAGGCACTCGCCCCGCCACCGGAGGCGCCCGCACCCCCGCCGGAGGGTGAGGCACCCCCGCCGGAGGCGCCGACACCGGCTGAGGGCCCGCCGCCGGAGGCGCCGCCAGCCGAGCCGCCACCACCCGACGCGCCCGAGATTCCGCCGCCCCCGGCGCCCTGACGATGGCGGCCGCGCACCTCGCGGTTGGTGCTGCGCCTGACGATCATCGCGGTCGGGTGTGCTCTGTCTCGCCGCCGCCTATCACCTTTGGACGCTGGTCTCGCCGCGGGCCGACGCCCGTATCGGTGGGCGCGGCGCGGTGGTGTTGTACGTGGTGGTCGCCGGCGTGATCTGGAACCTGCTGCTGACCGACCACAGCATGGGATACACACCGGCCAACATCCTGCTGCATGTGGTCGTGCCGACAACCGCGCTCGCCGACTGGCTGCTGGTCGGCGGGGTCGGCCGCCGCGCGCCGTAGGTTTCTCGACCCCGACGGCGTCGGCGTTCCGGCTGTCGTCGCGCTGGGCTACGCACTCATCGCCGCGCGCCGGTTCGTCACCTCGCCC
>ENA-UOVV01000415-UOVV01000415.1-compost-metagenome-genome-assembly--contig:-NODE-415-length-52411-cov-6.705764_pt1 | contig 52411 bp, 44 predicted proteins | sample MGYA00238155_ERZ761577 | MGnify/ENA primary metagenome ERZ761577 (study PRJEB28898, sample SAMN06268775) | compost metagenome | isolation source: Emeryville, CA | place: USA:Emeryville, CA | collected... | reverse complement strand
TCGGCAGGAGCGAGTAGGTGGCGAGCGCGGGCGCTTCGTCGGTCTTGGTGTAGAGGATGGTCGGGTTCGCGGACATGGCTTGGAAGAGGGGAATAAAGGGTCGCAGCTAACGCACCCGAAACGGCGCGGTCAAAAGCAATTCTCGGCCGACCCGCGCCAATGTTCGGACCGTCCCGGGACCGAGTGCGGACCGGGTCGGGACGAGGTCCGGCTTGGGTCGAGCCAGGGTGCGTCCACGGTCGAGCCAAGGTCCGCACCTGGTCGGGACGAAGTGCGGCTCGATTTGGGACCGGGTGCGGAACCTCGTGCCACAAAGTGCGTCACGCCTGTGCAGCGGCGTGTTATCGCCGGAAAGTCCCGAACCTCCCAACCCCATGAAGAACAAATCCCTGTTTCGCTGCGCTCTCTTGTTGGCGGCCGTTTCGCCGCTCGTTTCGAACCCCTCCCACGCCCAGAAGGGCGATCCGGAAAAGATGAAGACCGGTCAGAACTTCATCGCGACGCAGACGTATCCGCTGGAGGAGGACAGAAAGATTCTCGCGGCGTTCGACGGATTGCGCACGGCCGATGTGGTGGACGGCATGGATGCGGTCGGGCTGTTTGGCCGCGGCTTGATGGATCACGAAGTGAAGCCGCTGTGGCGCGACACGAAGGAGTTCAAGCATCGCATCATCGGCATCGCCGTGACCGCGCGCTACGTGCCCACGCAGGAGCCGCCGCCCGGAATCATGGACGAAACCGCCTACGATGCGTGGGCGGGAAAATGGTATAACGAGCGCTCCAGCGAGCCGTTCATCCCCATGCTGCGCGAAGGTTCGGTGCTCGTGATGGAAGATGCGCCGCTCGCCGACGTGGGCTCGATCGGCTCGGCGAACATCATGATCTGGAAATCGAAAGGCTGCGTGGGCGTCGTGACCGATGCGGCGACGCGCGACAGCGACGAGATCATCACGCAGGAAGTGCCACTTTATTCGCGGGGCGTGAGTCGCGGGATTCGTCCCGGCCGCAACGAACTCGAGTCGGTGAACCGTCCCGTGGTCGTCGGCGGCGTGTTGGTGAAGCCCGGCGACGTCGTCGTGGCCGATGGCGACGGCGTGATAGTCGTGCCGCGCGCGTATGCACTCCGCGTCGCGGCCTATGCGCACAAGATTCTCGAGGGCGACAAGAACGCGCGCCGCGATCTCTACAAGCAGCTGGGGCGCGAGCCCGACAAATCGGTGCAGTGACGCGCGACTGCGCGCTCAGCCGACGATCGTAAGGATGATTCCGAGCAGCACGCCGATCACGGCGGGCAGTTTTTGACGCCAGTTGAGTTCACCGAAGAGCAGGATGCCTCCGGCGAATGCGACGAGCGTGCTGCCGCGACGGAAGCTCGAGACGACCGAAATGAGTGCGTCCGGATTTCGCAGCGCGTCGAAGTAAAGGAAGTCCGCGATCAGCAGCATGAGCGACATCGCGATGATGCTGCCGCGCCAGTGAAACTCCTGGCGCGGCCACCAGCGGAGTTTCCAGCCGATCGCGAGCGGCAGAAACAGCAGCGCGAGATAGATTGAGAACCACGCCTGCGTCGTGGCGGCATCGAAGCCGTAGCGGCCGAGGAGAAACTTGTCGTAGAGCGCGCTGACGCCGTTGAGCAGCGTGCCGATGACGAGCATCCAAATCCAGCGGTTGCGCGAAAAATGGATGCCTTCCTTTCCGCCTGCGGCGGCGAGTCCGAAGAACGAGCCGAGCGTGATCAGAATGCCGATCGTCTCGAGCCAGCTCGGACGTTCCGCGAGCAGGAGCAGCGCGCCCATCAGCGTCCACATCGGTCCCGTGGCCCGAATCGGTGCGGCGAGCGAAACGGGCAGGTGTTTGATCGCGAAATAGCTGATCGTCCACACGACCGCGACGAGCGCGGACTTCGCGAAGAGCAGCGCGTGCTGCTCCCACGAAAGCGACGCGACCACGAAGAGCGGCGGCAGCGAACCGGGAGAGAATTTTTCCCACGCCATGAGACTCAGCCAGACGCACGCGCTGCAGACGTTGGCGAAGAAGAGCACGGGCAGCACTGCGTTCTCGCGCACCGCGTGTTTGGTGCTGAGATCGTAGAGGCCGAGGAAGAAGGCCGACGCCAGACTGGCGATGATCCAAGTCATGAAACCGTCGAGCATGCTCCTCACCGGCGGAGTCGCGCAACGGCGAAACCTCCGGCGCGCAGCGCATCACGGCGACGGTAGACGTATTGGGGCGACGCCCCACAGCGCGCATGCGGCGGCGGCGCTAGAGTGTGGCATGAAACCCGACGCAAGCACCCCCAGCGGCCAGGGCCGCGGCAACGAGATCAAGAAGACCGGCAACACCGTCGCCGAAGACCAGATTCCGAAGGACAACCGCGCGTTTGCGAACGCGGATGGTGATGTCACCGAAGGCGCGTTGCCCGAGGGCCAGACCGCGCCGCACACCAGCCGGCTCAACGATCGACCGTCGCGCGGCATCAACCGCGGACTGCACTCCTGAGGCCGCATTTCCAGTTTAGCATTTAAGTTTTCGCGGGAACGCGGAAGGTAGCGGGCTCACATGGAGCCCGTATCCTTCGTTGTTCCGGAAAACAGCCGTCCCGCGCGCGCCGACAAGGCGCTGGCTGCGGCCTTTCCCGAGCACAGCCGCGCGGCGTTTCAGCGCGCCCTCGATGCCGGCCTCGTGACGCGCCGTGGAGTGGCACTCGGTCGCGATTCGGAGTTGCGAGCAGGCGACGTGATCGAGATTGCGTTTCCCGATACGCGGCCGGCGGAGTTGAAGGCGGTCGACATTCCGCTCGAGGTGCTTTTCGAGGACCGGCACATGCTCGCGGTCAACAAAACCGCCGGCATGGTCGTGCATCCGGGCGCGGCCACGGGGGAGGACACGCTCGTGCATGCGCTGCTCGCCCATTGCAAAGGAAGCCTGAGCGGTGTGGGCGGCGTGGAGCGTCCCGGCATCGTGCACCGCCTCGATCGCGAGACCTCGGGCATCATCGTCGTGGCGAAGAACGACCAGGCGCACCGTGGGCTCGCTGAACAGTTTTCGGAGCGTTCGCTACAAAAGGAATATCTGGCGCTCGTCGCTGGCGCTCCGCAGCTCCTCAGCGGCAGCATTCGCAAACCGATCGGTCGCAATCCGCACCAGCGTCACAAAATGGCGGTCGTCGAGGAAGCGCAGGGCGGTCGCGACGCGCATACGGATTGGGAAGTCGTCGAAAAATTTGGCGATCTGGCGGCGCTCGTGCGCTGCACGATTCACACCGGCCGCACGCACCAGATTCGCGTGCACATGAAGTCGCTCGGCCACGTGTTGATGGGCGACGTGGTGTATGGCTGGAAACCTGATCCGCGGCTGATCGATCCGCCGAAACGCGTGATGCTCCACGCCGAACACCTCGTGGTGCGGCATCCGATCACCGGCAAAACGCTCGATCTGCGCGCGCCGCTCCCGGCTGATTTCGAGGAACAGATCAAGCGACTCCGCGCGCTCTTCGCTCCGGCTCCCGCGCCGAAAAAGGCGGCAGGGAAAAGGAAGTCCAAGCCCGCGTCCAAAACGCCGGCGCGGAAGACGGCGGCGAAAAAGAAAACGTCGCGAAAGTTGGGATAGCCGGCCCCCGGAAGGCAGAATCGATCTCTCCTTTCTGTCATTCTGAGCGAAGCGAAGAATCCACTTGGAGCTTGGCAGCCGTGCTCCGCAACGGAGCGCACACTGGATTCTTCGCTTCGCTCAGAATGACAATTCCGGTAGGTGAAAGGCATGCCGGCGACGCATCGGAGCTATTGGGTCTACATCGTGACCAATCGTCCGCACGGCACGCTCTACATCGGAGTGACGGGTTCGTTGAAGCGCCGCATCTGGCAGCATCGCCAGGGCGAAATCGAAGGCTTCACGAGACGTTATGGTCTCAAGCGATTGGTTTATTTCGAAGAGTTTCGAGACGTGCACAACGCCATCGCTCGCGAGTCGGCGCTCAAAGGCTGGCGACGAGAACGAAAGGTCGCGCTGATCGAGGCTGAAAATCCGTTATGGAAGGATCTCGCCGAGGCATGGTTCGAAGCGTCGGAACCGAGCTAGCACTGGTTGTCATTCTGAGCGAAGCGAAGAATCCACTTGGAGTTTATCAGCCGTGCTCCGCAACGGAGCGCACACTGGATTCTTCGCTTCGCTCAGAATGACAATTCCGGTAGGTGAAAGGCATGCCGGCGACGCATCGGAGCTATTGGGTCTACATCGTGACCAATCGTCCGCACGGCACGCTCTACATCGGAGTGACGGGTTCGTTGAAGCGCCGCATCTGGCAGCATCGCCAGGGCGAAATCGAAGGCTTCACGAGACGTTATGGTCTCAAGCGATTGGTTTATTTCGAAGAGTTTCGAGACGTGCACAACGCCATCGCTCGCGAGTCGGCGCTCAAAGGCTGGCGACGAGAACGAAAGGTCGCGCTGATCGAGGCTGAAAATCCGTTATGGAAGGATCTCGCCGAGGCATGGTTCGAAGCCTCCGAGCCTTGCTGGCCCCGTCTGTCATTCTGAGCGAAGCGAAGAATCCACTTTGAGCTTAGCAGCCGTGCTCCGCAACGAAGCGCACACTGGATTCTTCGCTTCGCTCAGAATGACAAAGGTGGGTGGTGGAGCACTAAGAGATTTTCTCCAGCGCTTCCGCGGCCATGCCCCAGCGGAGGTTGTAGAGCGAGTGGTGATAGGTCGTGAACTTTCCGAGTTCGGCGACCGCAACGAGCGTGGCGAGTGCAGTCGGAAAAACATCAGCGCGCGCGGCGGGCAGCCCAGGCACGGAACGGCGCGTGGCGAGATCCATCGCGCCGAGCGAACCGAGCAGTTCGCGCATCGCGCTCACCGGGATCGTCGTGCTCGTGTCTTCGAGCTTCAGACCGTCTCGCGCCCCGAGAATCGCGCGCGTCGTCGTGAGCGTGCCGCCGGTGCCGACGGCGACTGCGGTCGAGGGAAGATCGAATGCAAACTTCGTCGATGAAATCGTCGCGCCGACGTGGCGTGCGATGGCCGCGGGCACATCGACGGGCAGGGCGGCGTTCCAATCTGTCACGAAATGCTCAGTCAGTCGCACGCAACCGAGCTGGAAGCTCACGGCCTGTTGCAGTTCTCGGTCGCGGAAGCTCAGGCACTCGAGACTGCCGCCGCCGAGGTCGAAGACATAGAAGTCCCGCAAGCCCGCAAGCGCCGGGTCGCAGGTGAGGCCGCGCCCGATGAAATGCGCTTCCTCGTCACCCGTGAGGATCCGCACGTCGCAGCCGGTTTCTGCTTTGATGCGCGCGCGAAATTCGTCGCCGTTCGCGGAGTCGCGCACGGCGCTGGTCGCAACGGCGATGTAGTGGCCGGGTGAATACGTTTCGGCGAAGGCTTTCAGTTCGCGCACGGCGGCGAGTCCGCGCGCCATCGCCTCGTCGGTGAGCCGCGGATTGGCGCGGTCGATGCCGGCGCTGATGCGCGCGTCGAGCGTCTTGTGGCCGAGCGACACGATGCGTCCGTCGGCTTCGTGCGCGGCGACGAGCACCTTGATGGAGTTGCTCCCGATATCGATGACGGCGACGCGCGAGGGATTCATCGGCGGCTCACAAAACGAAATCGGCCGGCGCGATCAAGAGGACGAACTCGCCCTTGAGACTCGTCTTCGCGAGCCGCGCCTGCACTTCTGCGGCCGGGCCGGTGAGAAACGTCTCGTGCAGTTTCGTGACCTCCTTGGCCACGCAGATCACGCGCGTCGGTCCGAGCGTGGCGACGATTTCGTCGACGGCCTTGTCGATGCGGTGGCAGCTCTCGTAGAGCGCCAGCGTGTAGTCGAACTCCCGATACTTTTCGAAAAATGCGATCCGCGCCGCGCTTTTCGGCGGGAGGAAACCGACAAACAAAAACCCATTCGTCGGCAGTCCACTCGCGCTGAGCACTGACACCACCGCGCACGCGCCCGGCACCGGGACAACCGGCAGACCGCGACGACGACACGCACGCACGACGCGAAAGCCCGGATCGCTCAACGCCGGCGTGCCGGCGTCGCTGACGACCGCGACGGATTTTCCCGCGGCGATTTGTTCGGTGAGCCGCTCCGCGACCTCGGTTTCGTTGTGTTCGTGGTAAGCGACAAGATCGCGACGCAGTCCGAGTCGCGTGAGCATGGCGCCGGTCGTGCGCGTGTCCTCGCAGGCGACGAGGTCGACTCCGCCGAGGATCGCGCGCGCCCGCTCAGTGAGATCGGCCAGATTGCCGATCGGAGTCGCGACCACGTAGAGTTGGCCAGGCTGGGCGAGCAGGGAGGAATTGGTCGGTGGCGTTTCGCTCATAAAAAAATCCGGCACGCGGCCGGATTTTGAAAAATCAGACTGAGCGCGCGCTTAGCGGCCGCCCATGCCGGAGCCCATGCCAGGGATCTGGCCTTCCCAATCAGCGGGACGGCTCCACGGAATCGAGGAGTCCTGCTGGTTGGCGGCGCAGCCGGCAAACAGAGCGGCGAACAGGAGAGCAAGGAGACCGAGCACCGGTTTCTTAAGGGAGTTCATGAATCACTGGGTTAAAATGGCGAAATCGCCCTTCTGCAAGACGCCATGCAAGGAATCGGGCTGGACCTGGGCGACCGAAAACGCCGGCCGCGCGTCGCTGATGAGAACCTGGGCGAGCACGTCGGTTCCGCGCTGGATCGTAAGTGTCTGTCCCGCGGCGGCTCCGCGGTCGCTGCCGTAGTTAAGAATCACGAACGAGCTCGAAGGACCGACGCTCAGGACGAGCGCGCGAGGGCGACTCGAGAAAACAGCGGTCGCGCTCGCCGTGTCGCTGGCGGCCGCGCCGTGCTTCGCTTCCGCGAGCTGGCGCTCGAGCTGCGCGATCGTGGCGCGGGCGTCCTCGAGCTCTTCGGCGGATGCGGCTTGCGCGCGGGCCTCGGTGAGCTCGTCGCGGAGCGTTTGGATCTGCCGGCCGAGTTCGGCCGAAGCGAGTTCGCGCGCGGCGAGGAGATTCTTCGTCTGCGTGAGCTCGTGTCCGAGCTGCGCGTTTTTCGTCTCGGAGAACGTGAGCTTCGATTTCGTCTCGCCGAGATCGGCATCGAGCGCGGTGAGACGCGTATTGAGATCCTCGATACTTTCGTGGGCGGTGGTGAGCTGGCGCTGAAGATCGTTCGCGCGGCCGGTGGCGCTGACCAGTTGCGTTTGCAGATGCGCGCGCGTTTCGACGAGCCGCCAGTAGAGCGCGGCCGCAATAGCCGCGCCGGCGAGAACGAGCACACTCAGCACAAGCGAGAGACGGTTCATCGAGCTGGGACGCTCCGGTTCTGCGCGTGCGCTGCCGCGGTGGGAAGCGCAAAATGCCGCGGCGCGGTGCGCACCGTGACTCGACTGTGTCCGCACCTTGGCGCGACCCGGTGCGCACCGTGTTCCGACTCGGGACAGACACGGGCGCGATATGGTGCGCAACGGGCCGCGGCGAGGGCGCCGCGGCTCCAGATTTGTCATTCTGAGCGAAGCGAGGAATCCGGTGGGCGCTTCGCCGTCGGCTGAACTTCGCTTCGCTCAGAAGGACAAGAGGGTGAAAGCAAAAAGCCCGGCGCGATGTGGCGCCGGGCTGGGAGAGAGACGGACTGCGGTGCGAATTACTTCACGCCGTAGCGCGAGTTGAACCACGGAGTCTTCGCGCGTTTTTTCACGCCGGTGTTCTTGTTCGCGGCGAGGTGCTCGAGGATTTTGAACGTGAGTTCGGGCGACGTTTCCGGGCTGATTTTCGCGGCGATTTCCTCGGCGGTGAAGAACTCGCCCGGCGCGGCGGTGAGCGTGGCGACGATTTGCTTCTTCAGCACGATCACCCCGGTCGCCGCCTTCTTGCCGGCTTCGACGCCGGGCTGGTGGTAGGCGTTGATGCCGACGAGCGTGGCGTAGAAACCGACCGCGCGTTCGTAGAGCGCGATGAGCTGGCCGACCGTGCGCGGCGAAACGTCCTGCACCGTGACGGTGAGCGAGGAGCGATCCTTTTCCGAAAGCGCGTCGCGTGTGCCGAGATAGAAACCTTGGAGATAATCGCCGGTCGTGATGCCCGGCTCGACTTCGAGCGAGGTCTTCGCGTCGCGATCCTTCAGGACCTCGATGAACGTCACGAAGAAGTTGTTCACGCCCTCGCGGAGCTGTTGCACGTAGGCGTGCTGGTCGGTCGAACCCTTGTTGCCATAAACGGCGATGCCTTGGTTGACGACGTTGCCCTTGAGATCGAATTCCTTGCCGAGCGACTCCATGACGAGCTGCTGCAGGTAGCGCGAGAAGAGCAGCAGGCGGTCCTTGTAGGGGAGCACGACCATGTCCTTCGCGCCGCGTCCGTCGGTGGCGAAATACCACGTGAGCGCGAGCAGCGCGGCGGGATTTTCCTTGGTGACGTTGCTGCGCGTGACGACGTCGACCGCGGCGGCGCCGTCGAGCATCGCCTGGATGTCGATGCCTTGAAGCGCGGCGGGCAGGAGACCGACGGCGGAGAGTTCGGACGTGCGACCGCCGACCCAATCCCACATCGGGAAACGAGCGAGCCAGCCTTCGTTGATCGCGGTCTGCTCGAGCTTCGAGCCGGCGCCGGTCACGGCGACGAAGTGTTTCGGATAATCGAGGCCCGCGGCTTTGAACGCGGCGGCGACTTCGAGCATGCCGTTGCGCGTTTCGACCGTGCCGCCGGATTTCGAAATCACGACGACAAGCGTCTTCGCGAGATCGCGGCGGAGCTGCGCGAGCACGTAGTCGATGCCATCGGGGTCGGTGTTGTCGACGAAGGCGACCGAGAGCTTGTCCTTGCGCGGATTGCCGAGCGCGTGGTTGACGAGCTGTGGGCCGAGCGCGGAGCCGCCGATGCCGACGACGAGGACGGTTTTGAATTTGCCCTTGGGACCGGAGATCTCGCCGGAGTGGACCTTGGCGGAGAAGTCCTTGATCGCGGCGACGGTGGACGTGATTTCCTGCGTCAGCGCGGCGGTCGGCGCGAGCTGCGGTGCGCGGAGCCAGTAGTGGCCGACCATGCGGTTCTCGTCGGGATTGGCGATGGCGCCCTTCTCGAGTTCGGCCATCGCGGAGAACGCGTCCTGGATGCGCGGCTCCATCGAGGAGAAGAAATCCTCGGGGAACGGGATGCGGCTGAGATCGAGCGCGAGCCCGAGTTCCGGATTGGGATAGAAATGGGTTTTGAAGCGATTCCAGGTCATAAGCAAAGGAGGCACGGTAGTGCGTAGCGGAAACGGCGCGAAGTCAAAAGACCTCCAGAATCAGAAATGCGCACCGCGAAAGCGCGTCATGAGATTTGCTGAAAAGCGATTGTCGGCGAAAATCGCAGGCGAATGAAACTGCACCTTGGCCTCGGCAGTTGGGCAGACCCGGAGTATCGCGCGTTGCTCACGCCGCCGCCGGGCGCAAAGGCGAGCGAGCGGCTGAAGGCGTATGCGGCGTGGTTCCATCACGTGGAAGTGAACGCGACCTTCTACGCGTTGCCGAAAGCGAGCGCCACGGCCGAGTGGGTCAAGCAGACGCCGGACGGATTCACGTTCGACGTGAAGCTGCACCGCGTGTTTTCGCAGAATCCGCAGCGTGCTTCGGCGGAGAGCGGATGGATCGAGAAACTGCTCGCGGGCGTGCAGCCGCTGATCGAGGCGGGACGGCTCGGCGCGTTTCTGATCGTGATGCCGCCGACGTTTGGGCCGGTGAAGCACACGTTGGACGAACTCGTGCCGCTCGCGGAAAAACTGCGGCCGCACGCGCTCGCGGTGGAGTTGCGCGATCGCGCGTGGGTCGAGGGCGCGGCACGCGCGGACACGCTGGCATTTTTCCGCCAGCACGAACTCGTGTGGGTCGCGGTGGACATGCCGGATATCGCGGCCAGCGCGCTCATGCCGGCAGTGGACGAAGTCACGCATCCGAGAATCGGCTATCTGCGTTTGCACGGGCGAAATCCAAAGTATCTCGAGGCGGACTCTGCCGCGGAGCGACACGCACACGCCTACACCGAGGCGGAGCTGCGGCAGATCGCGAAACGCGTGCGCGCGCTCGGCGCACGGGCGGACGAACTTCATGTGATCGCGAACAATCACGCGCACGACTACGCGCCGAAAGCAGCGCTGGCGTTGCAGACGCTGCTTGGCGAGAAGCGCGCATAAAAAAAGGACGGCTGCGGGAGCCGTCCTTTGAAGAGATTTGCGAGCGGTTGGCGGACGTCTCGGAGAGGCGTCCCTGCCGCGCGTCTGGCGTCAGAGATATTTATCCGTCACCGCGCCTTCGGAAGCCGTGCTGACGAGCTTGGCGTATTTCGCGAGCACGCCACGCGTCTCACGCGGAGGAGGCGGCGTGTAGGCGGCGAGGCGTGCGGTGTAGTCCTCGTCGGGGATGAGGAGGCTGATCGTGTTTTTCACCGCATCGATTTCGATGATGTCGCCATTGCGCACGATGCCGATCGGGCCGCCCTTCGCGGCTTCGGGCGTGATGTGGCCGACATCGAAACCGTGGCTGCCGCCAGAGAAACGTCCGTCGGTGATGAGCGCGACGTCTTTGATCAGACCGCGACCCGCCACGGCGCTGGTGGGAGAGAGCATCTCGCGCATGCCGGGGCCACCGACGGGGCCTTCGTTGCGAATGACGACCACGTCACCTTTCACGACGTCGCCTCGGAGGATGCCCTTCAGTGCGTCTTCTTCGCCTTCGTAAACTTTCGCGGTGCCCTTGAAGTAGAGACCTTCCTTGCCGGTGATTTTGCCCACCGCGCCGCCGGGCGCGAGGTTGCCGTGGAGCACGCGGAGGTGGGTGGTGGACTTGATCGGGTTGTCCCACGGGCGGATGATGTCCTGCTCCGTTGGATACACCCCGTAGGGCTTTTCGTCCTTCAGCGTTTCGGCGATGGTTTCGCCGGTGACCGTGAGGCAATCGCCGTGCAACAGACCGCGATCGAGCAGCATCTTCATCATCGGACGGATGCCGCCGATGCGGATGAGATGGCTCATGTTGTATTTGCCGAACGGCTTGAGGTCCGCGAGCAGCGGGATGCGGTCGCCGATGACCTTGAAATCCTCGATCGTGAGCGGGACTTCCGCGGCGTGCGCGATCGCGAGCAAGTGGAGGATGAGGTTCGTCGAGCCGCCGAGCGCGGTGCAGACCGTGATCGCGTTCTCGAATGCCTTGCGCGTGAGAATATCGCGCGGGCGGATGCCGCGGCGCAGCATTTCCATCACGGCGGCGCCGGCGCGTTCGCAGTCGTCGCGCTTTTCCTTGCTGATCGCGAGCTGCGCGCTGCTGTGCGGGAGGCTCATGCCGAGCACTTCGATCGCGCTCGCCATCGTGTTGGCGGTATACATGCCGCCGCAGGAACCGGGGCCCGGAATGGCGGATTCCTCGACCTCTTTCAGGCCGGCGTCGTCGAGTTCGCCCTTGGCGTGTTTACCGACAGCCTCGAAAACGGAGACGATATCGAGCGGCTTTTTCTTGTCGCAATCCCCGGGCGTGAAGCCGGGGAGGATGGTGCCGCCATAGATGAACACCGCGGGGCGGTTGAGGCGCGCGATCGCGATCATCGCGCCGGGCATGTTCTTGTCGCAGCCGCCGATCGCGATCAGGCCGTCGAAACCCTCGGCCGCGACGGCAGTCTCGATCGAGTCGGCGATCACTTCGCGCGACACGAGCGAGTAGCGCATGCCTTGCGTGCCCATGCTGATGCCGTCGGTGACGGTGATGGTATTGAAATAGACCGGACGGCCGCCCGCGGCCGCGATGCCCTTTTGCGCGTGCTGGCTGAGTTCGCCCAAATGGACATTGCACGGCGTCATGTCGCTCGCCGACGAAGCCACGGCGATTTGGGGCTTGCGGAAGTCGTCGTCCTTGAAGCCGACCGCGCGGAGCATGGAACGGGCAGGCGCGCGGTCGTTGCCGTCGACCACCACAGAGGAGTAGGGGCGCGGTGTTTCGTTGGTGGGCTGGGTGCTCATTGGGAAAAAGGGGTTCGGAGAACACCAAACGCCATCGGCGCGGGCAAGCGAGATTGGTGGACGGTTGATGAGCGAAAATTGCGGAGCGGTTTTTCACCGAAGGCGCTTTCCAACTTCAAGGTTGCGTGCGCCGAACGCTGCCTCATTCACTGTCGCGCTTTTCCCTGCATGGCTTTCAATCTGAAAAAGGTGCTCAAAGCGCTGCTGTATTCCACCAGCGAGCCGCTGACGATCAAGGACATCCAAGCGGCTTTCTCGCGCTTCCACGATCAGGCTACGTTGCCGGTCGAGACGGAGGCGGACGATGCGCCGCCGCCCGCGGAGCCTGCGCCGGAGACGCCCGAGGCCGCGCCTGCGACCGACGCCGCCGAAGTCGTCGCCGGGCCGCAAGACACAGCCGACGACGAACTTTATCGCGATGTGCCCTCATTGATCACGGCCACGCAGGTGCGTGAGGCCATGGATCAGATTGCGGCGGAGCTGCAGGCGTCGGATGACGGATTGCTGCTGGTCGAAAACGCCGCCGGCTACCGCATCGTGACGCATCCGCGTTTCGCGCGCTGGATTCGCATTCTGCGCGCCGAGCCGCCGCCGGTGAAACTCAGCCAGTCGTCAATCGAAACGCTCGCGATCATCGCGTATCGGCAGCCGGTCACGCGCGGCGAGATCGAGACGATCCGCGGCGTCTCCGCCGAAGCCGGCATCAACAAGCTTCTCGAGCGCGAACTCATTTACGTGGTCGGCCGCGCGGATCTGCCGGGCCGTCCGCTTCAATACGGCACCACCGATGCATTCCTCGAGTTCGTGGGCGTGAAGTCGCTCGACGAGTTGCCCGCATCCGACGTGCTCTCGTCGCGCCAGATCGACGAATGGCTGAAGAGCGCGACCGACGGTAACAAGATTTCGGATACGGACATGGGCTTGGCGGACGAACAACTGCCGCTCGAAGCCGCCAACAGCGAAACGTCCGAACAATCCGCCGCTCCCGCGGAAGAGTCCGCGCCGGTCGAGCCCATCGAACCTGCGTCCGAATCGGCCGAAGACTCCGACAAACCCGCGTCCGCCTGATCATGGACCTTCAATCGATCCGCGAAAAAATCGACGCGCTCGACCGCCAGCTGGTCGATATCCTCAACCAACGCCTCGCACTCGCGGCGGAGATTGGGAAACTGAAGCGTAGCGCAGGCGGCGAAATCTACGTGCCCGAGCGCGAAGACGCCGTTTTCCGCAAGGTGTGCGGCCAGAACCAGGGCCCGATCAAGAACGAGGCACTGCGTGCGATCTATCGCGAGATCATGTCGGCCGCGATCGCGCTCGAGAAGCCGCTGATGGTCGCGTATCTCGGCCCCGAGGCGAGCAACACGCACGCGGCCGCGATCAAGAAGTTTGGCGCGAGCGTGGACTACCACGCGATGGCCTCGATCGAGGACATCTTCACTGCGGTGGAGAAGGGCGAGGCCGATCTCGCGGTGATTCCGATCGAGAATTCCACCGAGGGCAGCGTGCGCGAGACGCTGGATAGTTTCGTCGAGAGCGACCTGAAGATCGTCGCGCAAATCTACATGGAGATTTCGCACGCGCTGATCTCCCGCTCGCCGCTCGAGAAGATCACGAAGGTTTACTCCAAGGATCAGGCGCTCGCGCAGTGCCGTCACTGGCTGCAGCGTCACCTGCCGCACGCGCAGCTCATCGATGCGCCGAGCACCTCGCGCGCGGTGCAGATCGCAAAGGACGATCCGACCGTCGCCGCCATCGCCGGCGAACTCGCGGCTTCACACTACGAGATGCCGATCGTGGTCCGCAACATTCAGGACAAGGCGGACAACACGACGCGCTTCTTCGTGCTGGGTCGCAAACCGGCCGGATCGGTGGGTGTGGGCAAGGATGTGACGAGTTTCATCGTCTCGCTGGGAGATGAGGCTGCGTCGCACTCCGGCGCGCTCCTGAAGATGCTCATGCCGCTCGCCGAACGCGGGATCAATCTCTCGAAGATCGAGTCGCGTCCGAGCAAGAAGCGTCCCTGGGATTACTACTTCTTCATCGACGTGACCGGTCACTACGACGACCCCGCGATGAAGCAGGCCATCAGCGAACTGAAGAAGTTCTGCCCGATGGTGAAGTGGCTCGGCAGCTATCCGCCGGTCGCCGACTGAGCGATCGCCGCATAAAAAATCAAAAGGCCGGAAATTCGTTTCCGGCCTTTGTTGTTGGCGGAGGATGCGAAGCGCCTCAGCCGAGCAGGACCTGCCACTGGTTTTCGCGGGCGGCGCGGGCGGCCTTCAGCGCGCCGAGTGCGACGTAGCGCTTGTAGTCCTGGCCGGCGAGTTTCACGCGCGGCGATTCGTAGCCGTCGTCGGTAAGCCGCTTCTGCAACACCGTATCGATGCCTTTGATCTGCGAACCGCCGCCCGTGATGATGATGTTCTGCAGCAGCGTGACGACGGAATCCGAGGGCGCGCGCTGGATGAGTGATGTAAGCGCGGGATAGATTTTATCGATCAGCTCGTTGCCGGCGTTGCCGAGCACGTCGCCGAGTTCGAGCACGTGCGATTTGCCGCCCATCACGACCTTCACCTCGAGCGGCTTGCGGCTCGGGCCGACGTAACCGTTCTGCTCCTTGATCTCGCGCACGCGATGGCGCGAGAGGCCGTTGTTGGGATAAATGCGATCAAGGTCGCGGTGAATGAGTTCGTCGATCGCGTCGCCGGCGAAGGGGATGCTGATCTGATCCTCTGCGGTCGGAAAATAACCCTGCACGAGACACAGGTCGCTCGTGCCGCCGCCGATATCGACGAACAGCGAGTTGACCACCGGATCGATGTAGCCCGGCTGGCCGAGGCGCGAATCGTCGCGAAAACCGAGCGCCGAAAGAAACGGTTCCGGAATAAGGAGAATGCGATCGAAGATCCCGAACGCCGCGCGCCGGATATCGTCGCGCGATTGCTGGTCGGCGTTGGCCGGCACGCCGACGACGGCGCGAATCTCCGCAGTGCCTGCGGGATCCACGAGCGAACGAATATGCTTCAGAAAATCGCGCGCCGCTTCGGGGTGCGCGACCACACCGCGCTCGAGCGGAGCGACCAGACGCACGTGCAGCATGTTGCGCAGCGCTTCTTCACCGAAGATGATCGGACTGTTGCCCGCGACGATTCCGTCGACGATGCCTTCCTTCACGTAACCGACGACCGTCGGCACGACTTTGCTCACGCCGATATCGGTGCTGTTGGGCTGGCCCGCGAGCACGCACGACTTGTTCGTGCCGAGGTCGAAACCGACCAAAATGGTTTTCGTCTTCGTGCTGCGATTTTGCGGCGCGATGGTGACGTTGGGGGCGTTGGCGGGAACAGCGGCGGAAGTGACGGGTTTGTCGGTGGCTACAGGAGTCATGATGGGTTCGAGGAGAGGGCGGGACTAGCGGGCGGCGGTTTCGAGCGACAACATGCCGTCGATGAGATCGGTGATGTTGGGCGGAGTCGCCGGACGTTCCTTGGCCGATTCGGGCCGCACCGCGGAAACGGTGCGCGTGGAAGGCGCGTCCGCTTTTGCGGCGGTGTTGGTGGCGACGAACTGGAGTTCGTCGCGCAGACATTCCGCGAGCAAAGGCGCAACGATTTCTGCGAGCAGGCACGCGGTGGAGACGCGCTCCGCTTCGGCCGCGAGCACGCGAGCTTCCTCGGTGCCGTTGCGCGAAGCGGCTCGTGCGGCCGCGAGCGAACGGGAGAGTTCGCTGCTCTCGAGTGACGCGGCTTCCGCGGTCTTGCCCTGTTCACGAAGCAGACAGATGCGACGGTAGATTCGACGCACGTCGTCCCAGTGTGAAGACTCGGCGGAGCCGGCAGGGATTTGGGAGGAATCGGCGCTACTCAAGATGCGGCGTTCGACCCACGTGTCCTGCTCATGTTCGCGGAAAAAACCGGAGCCAAACTCAAGCCGTTCATCATCACGCACCGGCGTGAAAACGGAGGAAAAATGAGAGATGAGTTTAGTAACACGGAGAGCACAAGTCGCGTAGTGCGATCACTTCCTTCGAGGAATGCGTAGCCTCTGCTCCCGGAAATTTTCGAAGTCGTTGCCGCTCTCTGTGCTCTCTGCGTTCGCGCTCCGTGCCCTCTGTGGCTAAGCAAAAAAAGAGCCCGGATTTCTCCGGGCTCTCGGTTGGTTTGGCTAAAAACGTTGCGCTTACGCAGCGAGCTTCGGCGTCTCGGCGAGTGCGACGTCGAAGGCCTTGAGCATCGCAGCGATGGTCTCAGGTGTTTCGTCGCCCATGTTCGAGATGCGGAAGGTCTTGCCCTTGAGCTTGCCGTAGCCGCCGTCGATCACGAGGCCGTGTTTGGACTTCAGGATCTTGTTCAGCGCGGCGAGATCGTAGCCGAGGTTGTTGGCGAAGCAGTTGAGCGTGACGGAGCCGTAGCCTTCCTTGGGGAAGAGCTTGAAGCCTTTCGCGAGCACGTGATCGCGCACCGTGTTGTTGAGGTGCACGTGGCGGGCGTAGCGGTTCTCGATGCCCTCGGCCTTGATGTCCTCGATCTTCGACTTGAGCGCGTAGATGAGCGGGATCACCGGCGTGCTCGGCGTCATGCCGGCCTCATGGTTCTTTTGGAACTCGAGGAAATCGAAATAGTAGCCGCGGCCCGGCGTCTTGGCGGCGCGCTCGAGCGCGCGCTTCGACACGGAGAGCAACGAGAGGCCGGGAGGCAGCGCGAGCGCCTTCTGCGAACCGGTGATGAGCACGTCGATACCAAGCTCGTCCTTCTTGATCGGCAGCGCGCTGAACGAGCTGACGGTGTCGACGATCGAAATGACATCAGGGAACTCGCGCACGACTTTCATCACGGTGGCGAGATCGGTCATGCAGCCGCACGAGGTTTCGTTGTGAATGATCGTGATCGCGTCGTAGCCGCCCTTCGAGAGTTCGGCGCGGACGGCTTCGGGATCGACGGGTTGGCCCCATTCGAACTTGAGCGCGGTGGCCTGAAGTCCGTCGCGGAGGGAGACGTCGTTCCACTTGTCCGAGAACGCGCCGTTCATGCAGTTGAGCACTTTCTTCTGCACGACGTTGCGCAACGAGCCTTCCATGGAGCCCCACGCACTGCTCGTGGAGATGTAGACCGGGTCCGTCGTATACATCAGCGCCTGCAGATCGGGCTGGATGGATTGATAGAGCGCGACGAAATCCGTGCTGCGATGCCCAATCATGGGCTGCGACATGGCGCGGAGCGTTTTTTCCGAAACGGCGATGGGACCGGGGATGAACAGTTTGTAGCTCATGGGTGAGTGCCCGTAGGCACCACGGAAAACAGTTTACGCGGTGAGATGGGTCAACCTTCATTCGCGAATCACGCGATGTCGCAGTCCTGGATCAAGAAACAGTTCACCACGTTCGAACTCTACACGGCCGACGTGATTCTGGGTCGGCGGGCGGATACGGGCGCCACAGTTTACGGCGCGTTTTTGCAGGTGCTGTCGTGGTTGTTCAACCTCATCGCGCAGGCCCGCTTCTGGCTTTACCGCAAACGTATCCTGCACGACCAGCCGCTCGGCTGCCTTGTCGTCGTGGTCGGTAACCTCACCGTCGGCGGCACGGGCAAGACGCCCGTCGTGGAGAAATTCGCGCGCGCGCTCCGCGATCGCGGACGCAAGGTCGCGATCCTCAGTCGCGGCTACAAAAGCAAGAAAGCGCCGTTCTGGCAGAAGTGGGCGCGCGCGTTCACCGGCGCCGCCGAGCCGCCGCCGCGCATCGTGAGCGATGGCAAAAGCGTGCTGCTCGACAGCGAGCAGGCGGGCGACGAGCCGTTCATGCTCGCGCGCAATCTTCCCGGCGTGCTCGTGCTCGTGGACAAGAACCGCGTGAAGGCCGGCGCGTATGCGATCAAGAAATTCGGCTGCGATACGCTGATCCTCGACGACGGTTTCCAATATCTGCCGCTGAAGGGCAGTCTCAACCTGCTGCTCGTCGACAAGACCAATCCCTTTGGCAACGGCCACCTGCTGCCGCGCGGCATTCTGCGCGAACCGATCAAGCACCTGCGGCGCGCGAGCTACGTGTTCCTCACAAAGTCCAACGGCGAACGCGATCCCGAGCTCGAGGCGCTGATCAAACGTCACAATCCCGATGTCGACATCATCGAGTGCGCGCATCGCCCGCAGTATCTGCAGCGTTTCGGCGTGCCGTCCGATTCCGCCGAGGGACGCCAGCCGCTCACGTGGCTGCAGGGGCGTCGCGTGATGGCGTTTTCCGGCATCGCGACGCCGGAGAGTTTCGAGAAATTTCTCCGCGATCTTGGCGCCAAGCTCGTCGCGCGTGAGCGCTTCCTCGATCACTACCGCTACCACGAAGATGACTTCGCGAATCTCGCGAAGATCGCGCGCGAAAATGGCGCCGAGTGTCTCGTGACCACCGAAAAGGACGCCGTGCGCATCCCTGACGATTTTGCGTGGGAACTGCCGCTCTATTACCTCCGCCTCGAGATCGACATCATTCGCGGAGCAGGGGACTTCGACGAAGCGGTGAGCCGCGTGTGTTTTCCGCAGAGCGGACGCCCGGCGCCACTTGACTGAACAATAACAAACCGCGCCGCCGGCCGCGGCCACGCGCCACTCGCGGTGGACATCGCGACGACCTCACGGCAAGTCCTTTCCCATGCAGCCCCTCTGTTTCCCCGCCCGGTTGCTCGCACTGGTTTCCGCGAGCGCGCTTTTCGCCGTCACATCTGCCGCCGTCGAGATTCGTGTCGATGTCGACCGGCCCGGCGCCGCGATCCAGCCCACGATGTGGGGTGTGTTTTACGAGGACATCAACTTCGGCGCCGACGGCGGTCTCTACGCCGAGCTGGTGAAGAATCGCTCGTTTGAGTTTCCCGAATCGCTGGCTGGCTGGCACGTGCCGGCGGCGGACGCGAGCGGCACGCGCGTGATCGTGCAACGCGATCCGCAACGTCATGCGGCCAACGCGCATTTCGCGCGCGTCGTTTCCGCGGATGGACGCGCCGTGCTCGAGAACGAGGGTTTTCGCGGCATCGGCGTGAAGGAGGGCGAGGTTTATGATTTCAGTGTCGATGTGCGCGGCGGGGCGGGACTGCTCGTGAGTGCGGAACTCGTCGCACCGTCGGGCCTCGTGCTCGCTTCCGCCGAAGTGTCCAGCGGCGCGAGCACCACGTGGGCGAAGCGCGAAGTCTCGCTCACGCCGAGTCACACCGAAGCACGTGCGCGCTTGCGTCTGGTGTTTTCCGGACGCGGCGAGATCGACGTCGATTTCGTTTCGCTCTTTCCGCGCAACACCTGGAAGAACCGCAAGGGCGGTCTGCGCGCCGACATGGTGCAGGCGCTCGCCGACATGAAGCCCGGTTTCTTCCGTTTCCCCGGCGGCTGCATCGTCGAGGGGAGCCGGCTCGAACTGCGCTATCAGTGGAAGAAAACGATCGGCCCGGTCGAGGAGCGCGAGCTGCTCATCAATCGCTGGAACGCCGAATTCAAACACCGCGCGGCGCCCGATTACTACCAGAGTTTCGGCGTCGGGTTTTATGAGTATTTCCTGCTCTGCGAAGATATCGGCGCGGCTCCGCTGCCGATCATCAACTGCGGCATGGCGTGTCAGTTCAACTCCGGCGAACTCGTCCCGCTCGACCAGCTCGATCCCTTCATTCAGGACGCCCTCGATTTGATCGAGTTCGCCAACGGTCCGGTCACGAGCGAGTGGGGCGCGAAGCGCGCGGCGATGGGTCACCCCGAGCCGTTCAATCTGCGTCACCTCGGCATCGGCAACGAGCAGTGGGGCCCGGAATACGTCGAGCGTTACGCGCGCTTTGCTGCGGTGCTGCGCGAGAAACATCCCGAGATTCAGCTCGTCGGTGCAGCGGGTCCGTCGCCCGAGGACGAGCGTTTCCACTACCTCTGGAAGGAGCTGCCGGCGCACAAGGTCGATATCATCGACGAACATTCCTACGCGTCGCCCGAGTGGTTCTTCGATCAGGCGAAACGCTACGACTACTACGACCGCAACGGTCCGAAAGTCTGCATGGGCGAATACGCCGCGCACGATCGCGACATCGCGTTTCCTCCGGCGCGCAATCACTGGCGCGCTGCGCTCGCCGAGGCCGCGTTCATGACCGGCATGGAGCGCAACGCCGACGTCGTGCACATGGCCGCTTACGCGCCGCTTTTCTCGCACGCGGACGCGTGGCAGTGGGCGCCCGACCTGATCTGGGTCGACAATCTCAGTCTCGTGAAGACGCCGAGCTATCACGTGCAGTCGCTCTTCGCACTCAATCGCGGCGATCGCGTTGTCCCGCTCCAGCTCGGCGCGCTGAGCGAAAGCGAAGAGAAACGCTTCTACGGTTCCGCGGTGCTCGATGAGCAAAAGAGCGAAGTGGTCCTCAAACTCGTCAACGCCACCGGCGCCGCTTCGTCCGCGCAGGTGCGTCTTGGCGGCGCGCGGGTCAAAGGCGCCGGCACGCTCACGCGTCTCAGCGCCGATTCGCCGACCGCGATCAACACCTTCAACTCGTCCGATCGCGTGCAGCCGGTCACGTCGCCGTTCGAGGTGCAAGGGGATGCGTTCGAGCTCACGATTCCCGCCGATTCGGTGCTCGTGCTCCGCCTGCCGGTGGAAACGCAAACGCGCTGAATCATCGCCCGCGACGTGAGTCGTGGGCGAATTCCCCACTTGCGCGAGGGCGTCCGCACGGCGTTAGTTGCCCCTCATGCTGATCGATCCTCGTTTTAACGAGCTCGCCGCCGGGCTCACCGGATTCTCGACCGCGCTCAAGAAGGGCGAACGCGTTCTCATCGATGCGTTCGACGTGCCCGACGCGATGGTGATCGCTCTGATCCGCGCCGTTCGCGCGCGCGGTGCGCATCCACTGGTCAATCTCAACCACGCTCGCGTTACGCGCGAACTCGCGCTCGGTGCCGACGAGGCCCAATACGCGCCGCACGCCGCGGTCGAACTCGCGCGTATGCAAAAAATGGATGCCTACATCGCGCTGCGCGGCTCCGACAATATCTTCGAGTCGAGCGACGTGCCGGCTTCGAAGGTCCAGCTCATCGCGCGGCTCATGAAGCCCGTGCTCGATTATCGCGTGGGCAAGACGAAGTGGGTCGTGCTCCGCTGGCCGTCGTCCGCGATGGCGCAGCAGGCCGCGATGAGCACTGAGGCGTTCGAGGATTTTTATTTCCGCGTCTGCACGCTCGACTACAGCCGCATGATCCCCGGCATGAAGGCCCTGAAGGCGCTCATGGATCGCACGGATCGCGTGCACATCAAAGGCCCCGGCACCGATCTGCGCTTCTCGATCAAGGGCATTCCCGCGTGCCCGTGCGGCGGTCAGCGCAACATCCCCGACGGCGAAGTGTTTTCCTGCCCGGTGAAGGACTCCGTCGAAGGCGTGATCCAATACAACGCGCCCACGGTTTATCTCGGCACCTCGTTCGACAACATCCGCCTCGTCTTCAAAGCGGGCAAGATCGTTGAGGCCACGTCGAACAACACCAAACGCCTCAACGAGATTCTCGATAGCGATCCCGGCGCGCGCTACATCGGCGAGTTCGCCCTCGGCTTCAATCCGCACATTCTCCAGCCGATGCGCGACATTCTCTTCGACGAGAAGATCGCCGGCTCCTTCCACTTCACTCCGGGCCAGGCCTACGACACCTACGGCAATGGCAACAAATCCCAGGTGCACTGGGACATGGTCTGCATCCAGCGCCCAGAATACGGCGGCGGCGAAATTTACTTCGACGGCAAACTCGTCCGCAAAGACGGCCTCTTCGTCCCCGCGGCGCTGCAGAAGCTGAATCCCGATTACCTGCTAGGGAAGTCGAAGAAGTAAGACGCTACACCAAGCGACAGGTGGAACCCGCCGTCCCCGGCGGGTTTTTTTATGCACGCGCAGGCCGAGGAGGAGCATGCGCCCACGGAACAGCCCGGTGAGGACGCCGGGCTCCACCACAAAGTAACCTATTAGGTTACTTTGTGGAGACTCCGATGACTCTTGGAGCCCCGGAGTCCCGCGGTGGCCAACGGCGTCCTACGTCGCGCCAAGGTCCGTCCCACGTCGCACGAAAGTGCGGATACGGTCACGACGTCATCCGCACAAGGTTGCACGCAGGTCCGTCCACGATCGCACGAAGGTCCGGACACGATCGCGCCCATGTTCGTGCAAGGTGGCACGCATGTTCAGCCACGGTCGCACGAAGGTCCGTCCCATGTCGCGCCACGATCCGCAGTGTGTCGCGCTCGTGTGCGGCCCGAGTCGGTTCACTCGTTAGCATGCTTTTCGTTTTGCCGCGGGGGCTGGGGCTTTCCATCGTGGGCGCTTTCACCCCATGAGCCTCTTCATCGGTATCGATTCCGGCACTCAGAGCGTCAAAGCGGTCGTCGTCGACCTTGACACCAACACCGTCGTCGCGGAAGCGCGCGCGCCGCACAAGTTGATCGACGGTTTGCCCGTCGGCCACATGGAGCAACACCCGCACGACTGGACTGCGGCGCTCGACGCCGTGTTGTCCGAGGTCGCGGGCAAGATCGACGGTTCGCGCGTGCGCGGCATCGGCGTCTCCGGCCAGCAGCACGGTTTCGTGCCGCTCGATGAAAACGGCGACGTGATTCGTCCCGCCAAACTCTGGTGCGACACGAGCACGACCGAGGAGTGCGCGATCATCACGAAGAAGCTCGGCGGCGAAAAGGCGGCGATCCGCAAGACGGGCAATCTCATCCTCCCCGGTTTCACCGCCCCGAAGATTCTGTGGCTCAAGCGCAACGAGCCGGCGAACTTCAAGAAGCTGCGCCACGTGCTGCTGCCGCACGACTACCTGAACTTTTTCCTCACTGGAAACTACTTCATGGAGTTCGGCGACGCGTCGGGCACCGCGCTGATGGACGTGCGCAAGCGCACGTGGTCCAAGGACGTCATCAAGGCGATCGATCCGAAGCTCGCCGACTGGCTGCCGCCGATCTCGCAATCGCACGAGGCCGCGGGCGTGCTGCGCTCCGAACTCGCGGAGCGCTATGGCTTCACCGGCGAGGTCGTTGTCAGCGCCGGCGGCGGTGACAACATGATGGGCGCGATCGGCACGGGCAACGTGTCACCGGGCGTGGTCACCGCGAGCTTCGGCACGAGCGGCACGATCTACGCGTTTGCGTCGAAGCCGGTCATCGATCCGCAGGGCGAGATCGCGGCGTTCTGCTCGTCCACGGGCGGCTGGCTGCCGCTCCTGTGCACGATGAACGTGACCACCGTCACCGAGCAGATTCGTGCGCTCTTCGGCCAGGATCACCTCGCGCTCAACGCCGCGGTTTCGGCCGCTCCGGCGGGAGCGGGCGGCCTTGTGTGCCTCCCGTATCTCGCGGGTGAACGCACGCCGAATGTGCCGGCGGGCTCGGGCGTGTTGCTCGGCCTCACCCAGAAGACTTTCAACTCCGGCTACATCGCGCGCGCCGCCATGGAAGGCGTGACGATGGGAATGAACTACGGTCTGCGCCGTCTCGCCGCACTCGGCGTGAAAGCCAAGGAAATCCGCGTGACCGGCGGCGGCGCCAAGTCGTCGGTGTGGCGCCAGATCATGGCCGACGTGTTTGGCGTGCCCGTCGTCGCGATGATGGAGGACGAAGGCGCGGCGCTCGGCGGCGCGCTTCAGGCCGCCTGGTGCGTGGCGCTGCGCGAGGGCAAGAAGAAGACCAAGCTGAGCGACCTCACGAAGAAGGTCGTCGCCGTCAACGAGGCCACGCGCACGCAACCGATCAAGGCCAACGTCGCGAAATATCGCGAGCTGCAGGCGCTGCAGGATCAACTCAGTCTCGCACTGCGCCCGGTCTTCCCCGCGCAACGCAAGCTCGCCTGAGTTTTCGCTTCGGCGAAATGTAGGTGGAACCCGCCGTCCCCGGCGGGTTTTTTGTGCATGCGCACACGGAAGCGACAGTGCGTGCGCGCATACCGGACAGCCCGGCGGGGACGCCGGGCTCCACCACAAAGTAACCTATTAGGTTACTTTGCTGAATCCGCTCGGTTCTGGGGCCGCGGCGCCCTCGCTGCGGTTGGAGCGCATGTCGCGACGAAGAGCGTCGCGTCCCCAGTGCGGATGGCCCGGAGAGCCGTCCACACCGCGTAACGCGCGACGCGCCTCTTGTCGTTCTGAGCGCAGCGAAGAATCAATACAGCGGTCTCCGAAGCCGCTGACGCGGAGTGCATCCTGGCAGGGCACCGCAAAAACGCTGCCGACGCGCTCAGCTCGCGATCCGTTTGCCGACGATGATCAAATCGCGCTCGTTGCCGTCGAGCGTCGCGACGCGCGGCAGGTGTGCCCAGCGCTCGAAGCCGAACGCGGCGAAGAGTTTCAGGCTCGGTTCGTTGTGCGCAAAAATGTAGCCGAGCAGCGTGTGCAATCCGAGTTGCGGCGCGCGCGCGATCGCGTCGGTGAGCAAATGGCGTCCGATGCCGTGCCGACGGTGGTTTTCGTCGACGTAGATCGCGATCATCGCGGTGCCGTCGTAAGCGGCGCGCGGATAAAACGTGTCGAAACTCAGCCACGCGATGACGGCGCCGGACGCGTCCTCGAGCACGAACACCGGACGTTTCGCGGGGGCGTGCGCCTGCAGCCACGGCCGCCGGCTTTCGACGGTCACGGGCTCGAGATCGGCGGTGACCATGCGACCGGGAATGGTGGCGTTGTAGATCGCGACGATCGCAGGCAGGTCGCGCTCTTCGGCGGGACGAAGCTTCATGGCGTGGGCGGCGGAGGCGTGTCGCCCTGATCGGGCTTCGGCGCGAACTCCATTTTGCCGAGCATCTCGACGAGGCGGCGACGCAGGATGTCGTTTTCCTCCTCCTTCGTGAGCGAGTAGGTGCGGCGCTCGAGCACGCGTTCAACGATCTCGGTGCTCAGGATGAAAATGTAGCCCTCGCGCACGACGACGAGGTTGCCGCGCTTCGCGTCGGGAATCGTTTCGTTGGGGCTCACGAACGTGAGCTTGTGGCTGAACATCGAGCCGCCGGGCAGCAGCGTGTAGACGAGCAGCGCGCCGTCGTAGATGCCGGGCGCGTAGCGGGCGCTCTCCGCCTGCGCGCCGCGAAACGCCGCCTGAAAATCCGGCATGACCTGATTCGCGAAGAACGTGGTGAGAAACTCGCGCATCGAACCGGTCTCGAGCTCGCGCTTTCGCTCCGGCGAGATTTCCACCCACGCGATCGTGAAGACGTAGTTGAAGTCGTCGATGAAGGTCACCGAGTTCGCCGTGTCGGTGATGCGCCCGCCGAGTTCAGCGAGCACCGGCAGCGGCACGCGAAACAGGCCCTCGGGCGCGACGTAGGTGTGGCCTTGCACGCGACCGTTGAGCGGACCCGGCGCGAGAGGCGTTTGCGCGTCAGCGATCGCGGCCGCGGAAACCGCGAACACCGGGAGCAAGCGCCGAATAAAATTCATCACTGCTGCGAACACCACGGTGAAATGGATACGAGGCTCGGTGTCGGTTCAAACCCGCAGCGATTGCCAAAGTTCCGTGGGGATCGCTTCGGGACGCGTCTGCGGCGGCAGTCCCGCGCGTGCCAGCACCTCGAGCCATGCTGCGCCGCCGTCGGCGAGACGACCGCGCAACAAGCCGGCGATCTGTTTGCGACGCTGCTGGAAGCACGCCCGAATCACGGACTTGGTTTCAGCCGAGAACACAAACGGTTGAGGTTTCCGCACGAGGTGGAGCAGATACGATTCGACGTCGGGCTTAGGAAAGAAACAGCTGCCATCGACGCGATGACCCGGTGCGACGGCGTAGGCCGATTGGAGAAAGATCGAGATCGCGCCGAACGACTTCGTGCCCGGCTGGGCCACGTAGCGCTGGGCGGCTTCCTGCTGGAGCATGAGCACCATGCGCTCGGGCAGCGGACCGGCGAGAATCTCGTCGAGCCACGGCGTGGCGATGGCGTAGGGGAGATTCGCGACGATCTTGAAGCCAGCCGACGCGCGCGCGTCGGGCAGAGCGGCGCGCGGACTCTCCACGGCGTCGCCTTCCAGCAGATGAAATTTCTCGGGAAACCGTGGCGCGAGCGATTCGCCGAGATGCGCATGCAGCGTGCGGTCCTTTTCGACCGCCCAAACCTCGGCGCCCGTTTCGAGCAACGCAGACGTGAGCGTGCCGAGCCCGGGGCCGACCTCGACGATCGTGTCGCCCGCGCGCACGTCGGCGAGTTCGAGCGATTTTCGGACGATGTTGCCATCGACCAGAAAATTCTGCCCGAGGAAACGCTTCGGCTGGTGACCGAGTTTCGCGAGCAGATCGCGCGTGGCGGACGGGGTGAGCGGCATGGACAAAATCGCGAACGATCAGACGCGGCGAAACTCCGCGATCAAAGCCGCGGGATCCGGCGCCTTCATGAGCGCTTCGCCCACCAGCACGGCGTGTGCCCCGGAGGCGCGGGCGCGCGCGGCATCGGCGGCGGTGAAGATGCCGCTTTCGCTCACGGCGATCACATCTTCGGGAAATTGCGGGATCAGGCGCTCGGACAGACCGAGGTCGGTCTTGAAGATCGCGAGATCGCGATTGTTCACGCCGATGATACGCGCGCCGTGGCGGACGGCGCGCTCGAGTTCGCTCTCGTTGTGAATCTCGAAAAGCGCATCGAGGCCCGCGGCCTGCGCGCCGGCGTAGAGGACCTTGATCTCTTCGTCATCGAGCGCGCGCACGATGATCAGGATGGCGCTCGCTCCGTTTTCACGCGCCTGCGCGATCTGGAGCGGATGGACCATGAAGTCTTTGCGCAAACAGGGCACCGCGGGCGGCTGCTCACGAAACAGGTCGGTCACGCCGCGCAGGTCGGCGAGGGTGCCGCCGAAATATTTTTCGTCGGTCAGCACCGAAAGACAGTCGGCCCCGGCCGCCCGGTAGCGCAGCGCCTGCTCGGTGGAGGATGCGCCGGCCTTGATGTCGCCGGCCGAGGGCGAACGGCGCTTGATCTCGGAGATCACCGCGAGGCGGCCGTCCGACCGGCGCAGCGCCTCCGCAAACGAGGGCGGGCGCGGCAATTGCGCGTTGAGGGCGCTCAGTTCGGCTTCGGACACCGGACGGAGCAGCGGGGCGATCTCGCGCCGCTTGTGGGCCATGATCTCGTTGAGCTTGTCGGACATGGAGGCACCACGAGAGACGCGAAGCGCGTTTGCGTAAACCTGTTTTTCGAACCCCAACGTGCTCAGTAGGGGAAACGCTGATTCCGCTCGCGCGCCCTTGTCGGCGGCGAACGAGTCTGCCTTGGGTGGTCTTAAGCGCAAAAGTATGGCTGAAAAACTACGCAATCGTCACGGAGTCGCGGGGCGCGCATCCGCATGAGCGCCACGTCCGAACAACGATCTGTGGCCGCCACGGGCCGCCCCGACATGCCGCGGGCGGTCGCGAAACACCGCAATGCCACCGTGGACATCCTGCGCGGCATCGCGGCGGTGATGGTGTGCTTCTGCCACTTTCGCTACGCGTTTCCTTCGGTGTGGCGCGACGAACTCGAGACCTACGGCGAGCTCGGCGTGCAGGTGTTTTTTGTGATCTCCGGCTTCATCATCCCCTTCAGTCTGATCAAAGGAAACTACCGCGTGCGCGACTTCGGGCGTTTCTGGCTCAAACGTCTTATCCGGCTGCATCCCACGTATCTCGTCGCGCTCGGCTTTACGTTTGTGGCGTCGCACGCGGTGGCAGTGGTGAAGTCGAGCGCCGCGCCGTTCACGTGGATGGAACTGCTCAAAGGCTCGTTCTACCTGCACATTCCCGAAGAGAACCCGGTGTTTTGGACCCTGATCGTGGAGCTGAAATACTACCTCTTCATCTCACTCCTGTTTCCGCTGCTCTTCGCCCGGTCGGAGTGGGGACGGCGAGCGTCGTTCGCGCTCGCGATTGGCGCCGCGGCCGCCGGACACGCGCACTTCGATCTGCTGCACCACCTCCCGTATTTTCTGCTCGGTTTCTGCGGTTGCTATCTCGCAACCGCGCGCGCGTCGCGACTCGAGTGCACGGCATGGGCGATCGTGGTGCTCTCGCTCGGCGCCGCGGTCGGTTCGACGCTGCCGCAACTCCTGGCGGGCGCGCTGGCGCTGGTGGTGATCGTGTATCGACCGTTTCGCAACTGGCGGGTGGCCGTGTTTCTCGGCGCCATCTCATATTCGTTGTATGTCATCCATTTTCCGTTCGGCGTGAAACTGCTGAACCTCGTGCTCCCGCATACGCCGGCGTGGTTCGACCCGGTGGTCGGGCTCGCAGTGTTCGGAGCGAGTCTCGGTGCAGCTTATCTGCTCGCGCGCGCGGTCGAGGAGCCTTCGGCCGAGTGGTCGCAGGCGATCAAACTTTCCGGCCTGCGCGGCTCGGGCCTGCGCGTGCGGCTGCACCAGAAACGCGCGGAGTTTCGCGAGCGCTGGCGCAGCCGCGGACGTCTCGTCGCGTCGCTCCTGCGCCCCACGCGGGTGTCCGGTGCGCGGTCGCCGTCCTGAAATTGCGCTACTTTTTGGCGTGAAGTGACGCCGCGGAACTTCTTTGCTCCGCGGCCATGAGCGCGATCGACGACCTCCGCCAAACCATGGCCCGCCTGCGGGCGCCCGACGGCTGTCCGTGGGATCAGGAACAAACGCACGCCTCGCTCGTGCGCTGCCTCATCGACGAGGTGAGCGAGTTGATCGACACGATCGATCGCGACGACATGAACCACATGCGCGAGGAACTGGGCGACGTATTGATCCAGGTCGTCTTCCACGCGCAGATCGCTTCGGAAAAAGGTTTTTTCAACTTCGACGACGTCGCGCGCGACATCAACGAGAAGCTCATCCGCCGCCATCCGCACGTTTTCGGCACGAGCAAACTCGAAACCTCCGAGCAGGTGCTCGTCGAGTGGGAGAAGATCAAGGCGCAGGAAAAGAAAAACGGTCCGGTCAAGCCCGCCGGCGTCTTCAAGGACCTGCCGCCGCGGCTGCCTGCGCTGATGTTTGCCGAGGCGATTTGGAAACAGATCGAAAAGAAATCGCTGCCGGTCGACGGCGTGGTGGACGCCGCCCAAGTCAGCGCGCTTTCGCAACACCTCGACGAAGCGACGCTCGGCCGGATGTTGTTCGAACTCACCGCTGCGGCCCGCGCCAAGGGACTCGATCCCGAGGGTGCGCTGCGGCTCCACGCGACGCGTGTGATGCAAGCGGTCGAGTCCAAGGTCGGCTCGACTCAAGCCTGAGTGCGCACCGGGTTATGCCAGAGTGCGCACCGAGTCGGGACAGGTTGCGGACCGGGTCGCGCCAAGGTGCATCCAAGGTCGGGACACAGTGCGCACCGAATCGCGCCATGAAGCGGCATGAGTGACGACGCACCTTTAGCAGTGCCGCCGGAAGTGATGGCGGAGTGGTGGACGCCGTTTGAGACGTTTCTCGCCCACGAGCGCCGTTACTCCGGCTACACCGTGCGCAACTACCGGCAGGCGTTTGAGGATTTCTATCGCTGGATGAAACAGTCCGGTCGCGACGAGAGCGATTTCGAGTCGCTGGAGTCCCGCGAGCTGCGCGATTTCGTGATCGAGGCGCAGCGGCGGTTCAGCCGGCGCACGCTGCACAATCACGTATCGGGCCTGCGCGCGTTGTTCAAATTCTGGCTGCGGCGTGGACGCGTGCAGCGCAACCCGTGGGTGGGTGTGCCGCTGCCGAAACTGGGAAAACGTCTGCCGAAGTTTCTGACCGAAGAGCAAATGAAGCGGCTGCTCGCGGGCCCGCAGCGTCTGCTCGAAAACGAAGCGATCGATCCCTTCACGGCGTGGCGCGATCGCCTGGTGATGGAGTTGATCTACGGCGGCGGCTTGCGCGTGAGCGAAGTCACCGGCCTCAACTACGGACACATCGAGTTCGATAGCGGCGTGGCGCGCGTGCTCGGCAAAGGCCGCAAGGAGCGGCTGTGTCCGCTGGGCAAAGTCGCGCTGCAGGTGCTGCAGAAATTTCGCGCCGAGTTCGCGCGCGACGCCGGTCCGTCAGCTCCGGTTGTGGTCAACGAAAAGCGTGAACGACTCGCCGTGCGTCAGGTGCAGTTGTTGTTGAAGCGTTATCTCGCGCTCGCGGAGCTGCCGATGGACCTGACGCCGCACAAGTTGCGTCATTCGTATGCGACGCATCTGCTGAACGCCGGCGCAGATCTGCGCCTCGTGCAGGAACTGCTTGGTCACGCGCAGCTCGCGACGACGCAGGTTTACACGCACGTGAGCATCGCGCGGCTCAAGGAAGTCCACGCCAAGGCGCACCCGCGAGCCTAACGCGCGAAAGGGGATCGCGCCCCCTTTGGTTTGTCATTCTGAGCGAAGCGAAGAATCCGGTTTACGCTGCGTAACCGCTGCGTGCGACGAGACTCCAAATGGACTCTTCGCTTCGCTCAGAATGACGATGAACGGGCGCAAAGGCCCTTCTACAACTTCAACCGGCGGCTGACGGCGTTGCCCGCGGCGTCGTAGAGTGTGACTTCCACCGACGTGGCGTTGCTGACGCGCGCGAGGGGAACTTCGAAGACGAAAGTCTCCTCCCGGCTGTCGCGAATCCCGTCGGACGGTTGTTCGGATTGCACACGGAAACCGTTGTTGAACGTCAGCTCGGCGGCTTCGAGGAGCGAGAGCGCGTCGCGCCCGCGCACGGTGACCACGAGATGGGCCTCGCGGCGCTCCGCGGTGGTGTCGATCAAGCTGGGCGGCGTGTGATCGACGACGAGATTGTCGGTCTCGAACGTCGCTTCGAGTCGCTCGTTCGCCGGACGCGGATCGGTTTCGCGGATCACAAGGCGCGAGAGATAAACGCCATCGGGCAGGTGCGAGGTGTCGAACTGGACGAAGGATTCCGGGGTGTCCACGACCAGGTCCGTCCAGCTGTCTTCGCCGTCACGGCGTATTGAAAAACTGGTGACAAGCGTGTCGCCGTCGGGATCTCCGGCCGTCCAGAAAACGGCCTGCATGCCCGGTGAGGGCAGGACGGCACTGCTGAGCAGCGCGCTGCGGCGGCGGTCGGCGTCGCGTTCGCGGGAGCCCTGCATGAGCTGGCCGAGCGTGGTCGTGAACGGCATCGGCGAGTCCGAGGGCGGCACGATCGCGAAGTTGGGCGAGAGCACGCGGAAATCCTGCAGTTGCGGACGACGGTTTTGCGGGAGCGAGAAGAGCGCGGCTTTGTCGAGCTGCGCCTCCGTCGCCGACGCGGGCAGCGAAAAGCGGAACCGGACGAAGCGTCCGCGAAGATCGGGCAGCGCCCAACCGCCGTCGTGGTGACGCAACGCCGTCCACGCAGACCAGCCTTCGACGGCGTCGCTGCCGTTGCTCGTGCGGATCTCGACCGAGAGTTGTCCGGGCTCGAGATGGCGCAGGCGATCAAAGCGCAACGCGCCGATCCGCGCGGGACCGCCAAGATCGAGGCGGCGTGTCTCGGCCGTGCGCGCGACGCGCGTGTTGAAGTCGAGCAGCGCGAAGCCGGGGGCGTTGTTGTGCAAAACGAGAAAACTGCCGGCGTGGTTGGGATCAGCGGCAATGCCGTTGAGCTGCGACGACGGGCTGCCCGCGAACGTAAGCGAAAGTCGCTGGGCGAGATCGAAGCCGAGGAGTTCGCCTTGTTCGCCGCCCGCGATGAGGAGCGTGTCCTGTTGGCGAGCGAGGCCGTAGACGGCGGTGTTGCCGCGCGAGGTGAGTGTTTCGGGAAACCCGTTCCACGGAATCCAGATCACGGAGGCACGGCCGCTGAAACGCTCGCCGCCGCTGAACGTGGACGTGAAGAGCGCCTCGGCTTCGTCCTTCGTGGGCTTCTGCGGAGGCGCCATGCGCATCTCACTCGCTTGCGCGGTGAACGTGAGCGCGGCGTAGAGATCGCCGTTGGGTTGGACGAGCAGATCGGTGACTTCCGCGTCGCGGTTCTCCTGAAGGATCGAGGGTGCGCCGCCGAGCTCGGGGAAAACGTAGATGTTACCGCGCGGCGCGGAGCCCGCGACCACGCGACCATCCGGAAAACGCGCGAGCCGGCGGACGTTGCGATCGCGGATTTCGCCAAAGAGCGTGATGCCGTGGCTCTCGAGTTCGGCTTTGTCGGTGATGCGCTCGGTGATGACGCCGGCTGCCGCAAACTCCGAGAGGCTGACGCGGTAAATGCGGCCGGGATTGCCCGTGGCGACGAGCGCGGTGCGGCCGTCGAGCAGCAGGATGTCGAAGATCGAATCCGCCGGCAGCGGGATGCGCGCGACCAGTTTATCGTCGTTGATCAAGGAAATCGCGCTGCCCGGCGAGGTGCCGGCGAGGATGGATCCGCCGGGCAGTCGCTTGAGCGCGAAGACGTGCGAGCCTTCGAGCTTGATGATCTCGCGGGTCGAGTAGGTGAGCGCGCCGCGATCGACGGTGACTTCGAAAATTTTCGCGTCCGGTCCGGTGCCGAGCAGCCAGCGATCCGGTTCGCCGGCGGGCGCGATCGTCCAGAGCAGATCCGCGGGCGACGGACCGCGCAGTTCGGAAAGCGAAGGACCGGCGACGAGGCGCCCATCGGAGCGCGTCGCGAGGCCCTTCAGATCGCGGCTCGGCACTTCGGCAAAGAAGTCGAGATCGGTGCGCTTCGAGAGCGGCTCAGCGCCAGCGAGGGCGGCGACGGCGAAAAAGCACGTGAGGAGGCGACGACCTCCGACGGGGAGAGAAAGAGCCATGAGAGAAATCAACTCCGTGCAGCGGCGGAGCCAAACACGAATTACTCGACGATCGTCAGCGACCGGCGAAGCGTGGCCGAAGAGAGTTTGCCCGGCAGCACGTGCGTCTCCCATAGCGCGGCGACGGCCTCGACCTGGCGGAAACGGGCTTCATCGGCTGTGCGTGCGATGCGTTCGATGGAATCGGGTGCATCGGGCGTGGCGCTCGTCTGATCGGTGAAAAGGCTCGTGCGCTCGACCACCGCGAGCGAAAGGCCGTCGGGCGCGCGTTCGCTGCGCAGCGCGGCGAGATAGGCGTCGAAGCTGCGAAGCTGCGCGGCGGAAATCGTGCGCGGACGTCCGGAAAGTTCGTCAAGCACCGGGCCGGGCGCGAGCACCACATCGACCGTGCGGCCGACCCACGCGGGATCCACCGGGATGTCGATCACCTGCCGATGCGAGCCACCTTGGTAATCGCGCCAGGCGAGCGTGGCTTGCACGATGTCTCCGCCACGCGCGGTCGTGCGCGAGAGCTGGAACATGTCGAGCGTCACGATCGGGCTCTGCTCGAGCGCCTCGACCGTGAACACGACCCGATGCGGAAACGTTTTCTCGTAGGGATTCTGCAGGTTCTGCGCGAGGTCCTGCACGAACTGGTTGAGTCCCTGCTGGAAACCCTGCGGGCCGGAATACAGCGCCCGCGTGGCGAGCAGCGGCTTCGACGGAAAACTGATGTCGCTGCTGAGAAGAAAGCCCTTGCTCAGGCCGGCTTCGTTGGAGCCGAGGATTGCCTGGCTGACGCCGGTGGCGACGAGCACGGGCGTGAGAAACTCCTGGCGCGCGACCGAGAATTTCAGCGTGCGTTGCTCTGCGCCGCTCGATTTCACGATCACTTCGACATCCGTCATTTCCGGACCGGCGCCCAGCGTGCCCGAAACCGCGGAAAGTCGGTCCTGGCTGATCGTGCCGATCACGGGGCCGGTGTTGGCCACCTTGATCGACTGCATGTTCGACGGGAGAATCGTAACGATCTCGGCGGCGCACATCGGCAGCGCGACGTGACCGAGCGACATCATCGGGTGGCCGAACGCCGTCATGTTCTCTCCGTCGATCGTCGAGACCGTGCCGGTGCCGGCGAGCGTGATGTCGCCCGTGGCCAGTGCGACCGCGACCGCGCCACCCGGACGAAGCGGCAGTGCTTGAAAATTGGATACGCCGTCGCTGTCCGACGAGAGGCTGCCACCGAGCGACGTGGTCGTGAGGCCGAGCGCCGCGAGTTTCGGCGCGAAAAGCTCCGCGACCGCCGGACTCAAACCGCTCAAGGTGAACACCGGACGCAGCGGCTGCATGCCAGTGGACGCGATGACCGAGGATTCACCGGACGGCCCCGCGGCGGACGCGATGGCCTTGGCCTCGACTTCGGCGAGATCGGCGGCCGGCGTGAAACCCGCGTAGCGCACGGTTTCGAAACGCTGCACCTGATAGCTGAGCGCGCCCGCGAGTTTGCCGTTCACGTAGAGCGGGCTGCCGCTCATGCCCGCGACCGCGCCCATTTTTTGAACGCGTTCATCGGTGAGCTCCGCGAGGATCAGCGACTTGCCCGGGCCGAGCGCGTTTTGCACCACGCCCGTGATCTCGACTGTAAACGGTTCCGGCTCGGTGCCACGAAACACCGTCCAAACCTCGCCCTTTTGCCCGGCGCGCAACTCGCTCAGCGGAAGAATCTCCCGGGTGGTCGGTTGCGTTGCCGACACAGCCGAAACAACGATGCAGAAGAACGCGACAAGACGGGCGAGAGTGCGGACGGCCATGATCGTGATAACGGCTAAACTGAGCTAAACTTTGAAAGTTTCCGCCAACTCAAAGTTGGTCGATGGCGGAGGAGAGCACAGCGCATGCCCGGTCGATGTCGGCGCCCTCGTGCGCGGTGCTGAGGAAGCCCGCTTCGTAAGCGCTTGGTGCCAAGTAGACGCCGTCTTTCAAACACGCGTGAAAAAAGCGTCCGAACAGCGCGGCGTCGCCCGTCAGCGCTGTTGCGTAATCCCTTACTGGAGTGGGCGTGAAGAAGATGCTAAACATCGAGCCGCACTGCGGCACCTGAACGGAAATCCCTTTCGCCCGGGCCGCGGCGAGCACGGCATCGCGGAGCTGGCGGCCGAGTTGGTCGAGTCGTTCGTAGGGATTTTCCTCCTTCAACAATCGCAGCGACGCGATGCCCGCGGCCATCGCGAGCGGATTACCGCTGAGTGTGCCGGCTTGGTAAACGGGCCCGAGCGGCGCGAGGTGATCCATGATGTCCACGCGTCCACCGAATGCACCGACCGGCAGACCGCCGCCGATGATTTTGCCCAGACAGGTGAGATCGGGGACGATCTTTTCGCGCTCCTGCACACCGCCGCGCGCGATGCGGAAACCGGTCATCACTTCATCGAAGATCAACACCGTCCCATGCTTCGCGGTGATCTCGCGCACGTAGGCGAGATAGCCCTCGTCGGGCATGATGAAACCCACGTTGCCGCAATACGGCTCGAGGATCACGCACGCGATCTGTCCGGGATTGGCCGCAAACGCTGCGTCGAGCGCCGCGCGGTCGTTGTAGGGCAGCACGATCGTTTCCTGCGCAAACGACGCCGGCACGCCCGCGCTGTCGGGGTGACCGTGCGTGAGCGCGCCCGAACCGGCCTTGATCAGCAGCGAGTCGGAGTGACCGTGGTAGCAACCGGCGAACTTCACGATCTTGTCGCGCCGCGTGAAACCGCGCGCGAGCCGGATCGCAGACATCGTGGCCTCGGTGCCGCTGTTGCACATGCGGACCTTCTGGATCGACGGGAAAAACTCCACGATCAGCTCCGCCATCTCGACCTCGTAGGGATTCGGCGTGCCGAACGACGTGCCGGATTCGAGCGCGCGCGCGATCGCCTCGCGGATACGCGGATGATTGTGACCGTGAATCGCCGGCCCCCACGTGCACACGAAATCGATCAGCTCGCGATCGTCGGCCGTCACCAGCCGGGCGCCGCGGGCGGCTTTCACGAAAAACGGTGCGCCGCCGACGGAGCGAAAAGCGCGGACGGGCGAGTTGACGCCGCCGGGCGTCAATTGTTTGGCGCGTTCGAAGAGTTGTTCCGAAGTCATCGTCGAATGAGAAGAGTATGGGCTAAACAGGCCGCGCCGGCGATTGCGCAGATCAATGCGCAGGCGCCTTGCGTGTAAACGGCCAGCAAAAATCGCGTGCGGTTTTGCTCGCGAAAGATGCGACGGTGTTTCGGTCCGGTGAAACCGCGCATCTGATCGCGCACCATGCCCCAGCGCAGCAGAAACGCACTGAGAAGAAGAAGAGCGCCGAAGATTTTGATGGGCATGAGGGAGAAATCAGCGGCCCCATTTGAACCGCGCTACGTGCCGCGACGCAAAACCCGATTCGTCGCGCGAACAGAATTAATCGCGGAAACACGGAAGCAGGGAGGCGGAATTTCCGGCCACAGAGTGCACGGAGAAAACGCCTCTGAGCTTCCTCGTTCTCTTCTGTGTTTCGGTGCTTCCGTGAGCAATTCCGGCCCGGTGCGCACCTTGGCTCGACGCCTGCCGCACCTGGTCGCGACGTGGGACGCTCCTTGTCCCGACTCGGTGCGGACCTTGGCTCGACTCGGGACGCACTCGGGCTCGAGCCGGTGCGCCATGTGGCTCGGGTCAGCTCACGTAGCGTTGGACGATCGGGATGCGACGGCCGACGCCGAAGGCGAGGGGCGTGGTTTTCAAACCGGGCGCGGCTTGTTTTCGTTTGTATTCGTTGAGGTCGACCTTGCGCGCGACGTCGTTGACCACCGCTTCGGAGAAACCTTGCGCAACGAGATCGCGGCGCGAGAGACCTTCCTCGACGTAGCCGCGCAGGAGCGCGTCGAGCGCGTCGTAGGGCGGCAGGCTGTCCTGATCGACCTGGCCGGGACGCAACTCGGCGGACGGCGGTTTTTCGATCGTGTTGTGCGGGATGATCTCGCGCTCGCGATTGATCCAGCGGGAGAGGGCGTAAACCTGCGTTTTGAAAACGTCGGAGATCACGGCGAGGCCGCCTGCCATGTCGCCGTAGAGTGTGCAGTAACCGACCGCGATCTCGCTCTTGTTGCCGGTGGTGAGAAGCAGCGCGCCGAACTTGTTCGAGAGCGCCATCATGATGACGCCGCGAATGCGGGCCTGGATGTTTTCCTCGGTCACGTCCTTGGTGTGTCCGGCGAAGATCGGTTCGAGCGACTTCTCCGTGGCAGCGACGGCATCGGCGATCGCGATCGTTTCGAAACGGATGCCGAGATTTTCGGCGAGCTTGCGCGCATCGTCGCGCGAGTGTTGCGACGAAATCGCCGACGGCAGCGACACGCCGATCACGTTTTCCGCGCCGAGGGCGTGCACGGCGATCACCGCCACGAGCGCGGAATCGATGCCGCCCGAGAGGGCGATGAGCGCGCGTTTGAAACCGCTTTTGTGCGCGTAATCGCGCAGACCGAGCACGAGCGCGTCGAAGAGATCGCGGCATTCGTCCTGTTCGGGCACCGGAACCGCGCTCGCGGATTCGTCGTTCACCTCGACCACGCGAAACTCCTCGGCGAAGGCGGCGAGGCTCGCGCGAATGTTGCCGTTTTTATCGAACGCGAGACTGCGTCCGTCGAAGATCAGCTCGTCGTTGCCGCCGACGGCGTTGACGTAAACCACCGGGCTGCGGAGCGCGCGCGCGGCGTCGGCGATGAGCGTGTGGCGTAGGTTGCTCTTGTCGGAATGCCACGGGCTCGCGGACAGGTTGAGCATCAGATCGCAGCGCTGCGCGGCGAGTTGTTCGACCGGATTCACGCCGCGGTAGAGCCGGCGCGTGCTGATCGACGGATGCGTCCAGATGTCCTCGCAGATCGTGACGCCGATGCGAAGGCCGCCGTGTTCGATCACGAGCGGACTCGCGGCGGGTTCGAAATAGCGGTCCTCGTCGAACACGTCGTAGGTCGGCAGCAGGCACTTGTGCGCGGTGGCGACGACGCGACCGCGATGGCAGAACGCCGCAGCGTTGAACGCAGGGCGGCCGTGGCCCGTGTGGTTTTGCTCGACGGTGCCGATGAGCGCAGGGATTTCGCCGATGGCAGCGGCGATCTCGCGCAGCGACTCCTCGCAATCGGGCACGAAGCGACGCTTGAAGAGCAGGTCGCGCGGCGGGTAGCCGCAGATGGCGAGTTCGGGAAACACCACCAGCTCGGCGCCGTTGTCGACGAGACGGGTGTAAGCCTCGAGGATTTTCCGGCGGTTGCCGGGAAGATCGCCGACGATGGGATTGAGTTGGGCGAGGCCGATGCGCATGGATCGGGCGCACGCTGCATAGGATTGCACCGCGTGACAACTCCGTGGTGGCGATCATCGTTCGCACGGGCGAGGCGGTTGCAAATCGCCGCGCCCGGCGAAGATGAGATCAGTTTGCCGCGACCGACTCGACACCGACGCGAGTGAGCAGATCGGAATCGATGCGCACCTCCTCGGTTTCGGTCGCTGCGGTGAGCTCGCGCAAATCGAGCGGCGTCAGGCGGAGCTGCGACGCGCGGGCGAGCTCCTGCATCTCGGCGCCGGAGCGCACGCCCACGAGCGCGGACGTAACGGTGGGATTCTGCAACACCCACGCGAGCGCGACCTCCGCCAGGCTGGCTTCGTGTCGCGCCGCGACTTCGGCCACCGCGGACAAAGCGACGTCGCCATAGATGCTGCGGAAACGCTGCGCCCACCGATCGCGCAGCAAAGGCGTGGCTTCGGCAGTGCGTTTGCGGGTTGTGAGGAATCCGCCGGCGAGCGGCGACGTGGCGATGAAGCCAAGACGCTGTTCAGCGCAGAGCGACATCGCTTCCGGTTCGAAGCGCGCACGTGTCATGAGCGAATAGTCCGCCTGCAGCGCCTCCATGCGCGGCTGGTTGCGCTGGAACGCGAGGGAAATGCAGTCCGCCACGCGCCACGCTGCGAAATTCGACGCGCCAACGTAGCGCACGAAACACTGACGCAGCGCGACATCGAAGGCCTCGAGCACCTCGCTCGTGGGGAGCATGCGCTCGTTCCACTCGAACATCAGCAGATCGAGATAATCGGTGTTGAGGCGCTGCATCGACGCGCGGACGCTTTGGGCGGTCAACTGGGCGAGATTTGCGCCGGCTCCCGGCGACGGATGCAGGCTGAGGCGCGTGCCGAGCACGAGTTTCTCGCGCGGGATGCGACGGGAGGCCATCCAGCGGCCGATGACTTCTTCGGTCGCGGCCGTGGACGCGGAGGGCAGGGCAAAGGTAGGCGTGATGGCAGCGCCTTGGATGAAGTTTCCACCCGCGGCGTAAAACGCGTCGAAGATTTCGAAGGAGGTGGCTTCATCGGTCTTCCAACCGAAGTTGAGCGTGCCGAGGCAGAGTTCGGAAACTTTGAGGTCAGTGCGACCGAGCGTGCGTTGTTTGATCATGACGTGGAGGGAGGTTTCGCGCAGGGCGCAGTGGAGGAAGGCGCACGCCGGGCGTGCGCAGGAAAGCGTCACCGACGCGTGGCCGGTGACGCCGTAAGTCGAAAAACGCTGAAACGAATCAGCGGCGGGCGTCCGTCATTTCCGGCTCGGCCGGATGGACGCGGATGTCGTCGCGGTGCCGCGTGCGGCGGTGAGCCGTCGCGCGTTTGCGGAGCATGCGATCGAGTTTGGTGATCAGCAGCGACATCGCAGCGTAGGCGTCGTCGTGATAAGTCGACGCCGCGAGATCGGGGCCTGCGATGTCCACGTAACCTTTGGCCACAAAACGGCGCCGTGAAAGTGTGTTGTCCACGCCCACATCGATGCGCAGGCGGAGGATGCCAGGTTCATGGCGAAACAATCGTTCCGCTTTCGTCGTGAGTGAAGCCTTCATGGCTTCGGTGAGGTCGACGTGAATACCGCGCAGGACGAGTTTCGAGCTGAGATCAGGGATTGTGACGGACATGGTTCTCCAGGGATTTGCGCGTCGGGGTGACGCGCGGGGTTTGGGTTTTGAGGCCTGACGAACGGACGCGCTCCAAGCGGAGAGACCGATCGTCGTTTTCTGGATCAGGCGGGCGCCAGAAGCTGGCCCCGCGGAGGGTGGTGCATCACGTTGCACCAAAAGTTTGGAATCGCCGGCTGTGCGAGCTCCGTGAGCCGCCGGCATCAAGCCGCGCTAGCTCGTCACGCCGGCATCCGCATGGCAGATGCTGGCGAGGAAACACGAAAGAAAGCGCTGGAGGAAAACGAAAGCCATCGGGAACGCTTCCCTTGATATAGTCCGAGAAACGGATGTCAAACGCGAGGGCGCGCCCGTGGGAAAATCCGTTGGAATTCTACGCGTTTGTGGCGAAGGCCTGCTGTAAATCCGCCTGGAGATCCTCGACCGATTCCAGTCCCGCGGCGAAGCGTATCAAACCATCGGATACGCCGGCCTGACGGCGGGCTTCCGGCGTCATGCCGCGGTGACTCGATCGGGCGGGTCGCGTCGCGAGACTTTCGGGGCCGCCCAAGCTGACGGCGTGCACGATCAGTTTCAGGCGGTTGAAAAAGCGATCCACGGCCTCGGAGCCGCCGGAGAGCTCGAAGGAGAGCAGCCCGCCCCCGTGCGACATCTGACGTCGAAACACATCTGCTTGAGGGTGCGTCGGCAGACCGGGATAGTAAACACGTGCAACTTCGGGGCGAGTTTCGAGCCACCGCGCGATCGTCTCCGCGTTGCGATTGTGCGCCGCCATGCGCAACGCGAAGGTCTTCAGTCCGCGCAGGACGAGCCAGGCCTCGAGCGCGTTTACGGTTCCGCCGAGGTTTTTGTGAATGCTCCGATGAGTGCTGTTGAGCGGCTCCCGGGAAATGACGCAGCCTCCGACCAGATCCGCGTGGCCGTTCAGATATTTGGTCGTCGAATGCACGATCCAGTCCGCACCCAGTTCGAAGGGACGCTGGTTGAAGGGCGTGGCGACCGTGTTGTCGACGATCACGGGCGCGCCCACCGATCTGGCTCGCTGGGTCGTCGCCTTGAGATCGATGAGCCGCATCAGCGGATTGGACGGGGTTTCTACCAAAACCGCACCGGCGCGTCCGACCGCGTCCAGCCAACGCTCTTCGTCGCTGGAATCGACGGCTTCGACTTCAAGACGATAGACCGTTTGCAGCACGCGCAGGAGTTCGAAGCTGCCGCCGTAGATATCGTGATGTGTGACGAGCGGACCGGAGCGTCCCTGCATCGCGCACGTGATCGCGCAGAGCGTCGCGGCATTGCCGGAACTGGTGACTAATCCTTCGGCGCCGCCTTCGAGGTCGGCGAGAGCTGCGCCGACCGTCGCGACGGTGGGATTGCCGAAACGCGAATACGCGAAGCCCTTTCGTTCGCCGGAGAAAATCGCTTCGGCGTCTTCGGCGCTTCCGAGATCGAAAATCGCGCTCTGCGCGATCTCCGGCTGCACGGGTTGATTGTCGCGATGGCGTGATAGCGAGCCGGCGCGGGCGCAACGCGTGGCGAAGGCGAGAGAAAGAGAGTCGGGGTTCATGGTTTCGTGGGCGAGAAGGGACAGCGTCTTTACAGGTGGTCGGGAAGAAGAGGGGAATCAGTCCTTCAGTTCCGGCATCGAGCACGGCGAGCTGGCGACAGCGACGCGCGGCGGAATCCGCGAGGCGGCTTTTTGCAACAAGGTCGTGAGCTGCGAGCCGCACGAGCGCAGCTCATCGCGGTGCACACGGTAGAGTTTTTCGAGGAGCTTGCGGCCCTTCGCAGTGAGGGTGACCTGCACGCGGCGGCGGTCGTCCCTGGCGGCTCGTCGGTGCACGAGCTTCATGGACTCCATGCGATCGACCAGCCCAACGGCGCTGTGGTGCGCGACGCGCATCTGCTCGGCCAACTCCCCGATCGTCACCCAGTTTCGTCCGGGGAAGCCTTCGATCGCGAGCAGAGCCTGGTATTGCTGCGGTGAGACGCCGTGCTCCTTGGCGGCTTCCTCGCTAAACCCGAGAAACTTTCTCAGCGCGTAGCGAAACTCGGCCAGCGCCTCGTAGTCGCTCTTCGTCAACGGTTCGTCCTGGGCACTCATGACATGTCGTGGATGGGGCAGCGAAGCAGAGTGGCGACCAAAATATCGCGTTACGATCTAAATTCGGCAAGCGTGGCACGACCTTTAAAACCAGCGCGAGTAATATCCGGAAAGTGCTTGCGAGCGGAAACCGGATAGGAAGCGTCGTCCGAATGCCTGTTCCGTCGAGGTGCCGACCTTGCGACGGCCAGTCAAAATATTTTCCGTGCCCGATTCCTCCAAACTGATCCTCGCTTCCGCTTCGCCGCGTCGTCGCGAACTGCTCGTGCAGCTCGGCGTGCCGTTTGACATCGTGGTCGCGCATGTGACCGAACACGAGGCGGCCGACGCCGATCCGCGCGCGCTCGTGTCGCACAATGCCGCGCTCAAGGCCGATCACGTGGCCGCGCTGCATCCCGATCGCTTCGTGCTTGGCGCCGACACGACGGTTTTTGTGGACGGCACGGTGCTCAACAAGCCGCGCGATCTCGATGATGCGCGCTCGATGCTGCGTCGGCTCTCCGGGCGGACGCACTATGTCTTCACGGGCATTGCGCTGCGTCACGTGTCGCGCGGGGTGAGAATCGACGACGGCGTAACCACCGAGGTCGTGTTTCGTCCTTTGAGCGATGCGCAGATCGACGACTATCTCTCCCGGACCAACCCGCTCGACAAAGCCGGCGGCTACGGAATTCAGGATCACGGCGACCTGATCGTGGCGGAAACGCGTGGCTCCTTCACCAACATCGTCGGACTCCCGATCGAAGCGACGAAACAAATTTTGACGCAGGCCGGTCTCCTCCGCTGACTTTTCTCCAGCCCGGCACTTCATGAGCCATTCCGTCGTCTCGTCTCTGTCACCGCTCGCGTCGCTGCGTCGCACGTTTGCACGCCTGTGGGACGAACCAGACTCCCGTTCGGTCCTTATCGGTCTCGCGGGCGTGGTGCTTGTGCATTTGCTGCTGTTTCTCACGACGCCGCACCTCCTGAATTTCGACGGCTCCGCGAGTGTGCTGCGGCCGAACTCGTCCTCGCGTGAATTCAGCATCGAGATCGCGCCGGATGCTTTTGTTTCGAAACAGGAAACGCGTCAGCCGCCGCCTCCGGCCAATTTCGTCGAAACCAATCCCGATGCGCCGGAAAACATCCCCGACCGCACCAACAACTTCGGCGCGCACAACCAGCAGGCTGCCCAGGAGATTCCCGATCCGACCGGCACCAACGATCGTCCCGCGATCGAAGGCCAGACCGAGATCCAGACTTCCCAGATCGTCACGGGTAGCCTCACGCAACCGCTCGATCTTCAACCCGCTCCGGCGGTGCCGGCGGAGACGCAGCCCCCAACCGAGGCCGCCGACGCTCCGCAGCGCGAGCAGAACCCGTTGCCCGGCATCGCGAAAATGGAGGGCCAAGACGCGAACGGCTTCGGCACCAACATCGCTGAAACCACCGAGGACGCGACCGACGTCGCGGAGCGCGTGGAGGGCCAGAAAAATGTGCCGCTCATCCAAGGCGCCACCGGCACGCGGCCCGTGGTCGATCCGCAGCGTCCGCGTCCGCGTCCGCAAATCGTGCGGCAGCAGCAGGTGCGCCCCGCGATCTTTACCGAAAACAAGCTCGGCACGAAGAACATCGGCCCCGCGGCCTACGACGCGCGCTGGAGTAATTACGGGCAGTATCTGCAGCGCATGATCGAATCGGTGCAGATTCAATGGGAGCGCATCCTGATCGAGAGCCGCGTTTATCCGACGTCAGGCACGAGCGTTTCGGTGAAGTTCCACATCAACACGAAGGGCGAGATTTACGAAATCGTCTCGGTCGAGGGCACGGCGGGAAAGCAGGCGGAAAAAGCGTGCATCTCGGCGATCACCTCGCGCTCGCCCTACGGCACCTGGACCGAGGACATGGTGGCCGTCCTGGGTGAGTCGCAGGAGATGACGTTTAATTTCTTCTATCAGTGAGCGCGCTGCCTTCCGGCTTTTGGGAAACCCTGCCGCTGGGTCGGGATGTGCGGCTTCTCACGCACGACACCAATGGCCTCGCCGCGCTCGCGAAACCCGCAGGCACACTGTCGCATCCCAACGAATCCCGCGACCGCTCCCGTGCGCTGCTGACCGCGCACTACGACAACGAAACCGAGTGCTTCCAGTGGCCCGTCGACGGCGCGCTCCGTCGACTCTGGCTGCTCAACCGTCTCGATTCCGGCACTTCGGGCGTGATCCTTGTCGCCGCTGATGCCGCGCTCGCGGCGGCGATCCGCGCGCATTTTCGCGATAAACGCGTGCACAAGATTTACCAGGCGATCGTCTTCGGCCGGCCGCGCATGCCAGTCGAAACCTGGCGCGATTTGCTGGCTGTATCCAAAAAAGGCGGACGCATCCGCACGGCCACGAAAGCGGGCAACATACCCGCGGAAAGCCGCATGCAGGTGGTGCATGCGCGTCCGGACGGCGGACTCACGTTGCTCCAACTCGAGCCGCGCACAGGCCGCAGCCATCAACTCCGCGTGCAATGCGCGAAGCGCAATCTGCCGATCGTCGGCGACCAGACCTACGGCGACTTCAAGCGCAACCGCACGTTCGCCAAGGAGAGCAGGGAAAAGCGCCTTTTTCTTCACTCGCTGGAAACCCGCTTCGATTACGAATGGGGCGGCCGCACGCATTCCTTCACCGCGCGCGCTCCGCTGCCCGAAGCCTTCGAGCGCATCCTACGCTGAAACGATCGATCCTCAGGCCACAGAGGGCACTGAGCTCGGACACAGAGGTCACGGAGAGAATGTTCGTGCTTTGATTACCACTCGGCATCGGACGCTCAATTTTCGACTCATTGATGGGAACGGGAAGGTGCTCCCGGTTCGCTTCCCCGTCCAACGTCTCCGCCTCTGTGCTCTCGGTGTCCGAGCTCCGAGTCCTCTGTGACTCAATTCGATTCTGTCTGCACTTCACTCCGCGTCGGGCCGAAGGGAGAGCTTCCAGTAACTGGCGACGGTGCGTAGCGTTTTCTCCAGTTCGGCGAGCGAGACGGGTTTCACCATGTAGCCGCGGGCGCCGAGTTCGAAGGCGAGGGCGACATCGCTCGGCGCGCTGGACGACGTGAGCACGACGGTCGGCAACGAGCGAAAACTCGGATGGTCGCGCAGCCAGCGCAGGAGCTCCAGTCCGCCCATTTGCGGCATTTTCAGATCCGTGAGAATCATGCTCGGCAGCGGATAGTGGTCACGGTCGGCATACGGCGGCGTGCCCGACAGATAGGCGATCGCGTCTTCGCCGTTGGACGCGACGAACACCGGCGCCTCGATCCCGGCGCGTTCGAGTGCGAGCTGGATCAGCTCCACGTCGTGAGCCTCATCCTCGACGATCAGGATGGTGTGCCGCGGCGACGTCATGACGAAGCAAGAGGAAGCTCGAACCAAAAGGTGCTGCCCACGCCGGGCTCCGAGCGGACGCCGATCTCTCCGCCCATGCGCTCGATCGCCCGCCGCGCGAGGGCGAGGCCCATGCCGGTCCCGGGCAGCGAACCGGCGTCACGCAGGCGTTCGAACACCTGAAAAATGCGCTTTTGATAGGGCGCGGCGATGCCGATGCCGTTATCGGTGATTTCGATTCGCGCGCGCCCCGGCGACGCCGAAAGAGCCTCGATGCGAATGTGCGGCCTGGTGTCCGACGCGACGAACTTGAGCGCGTTCGAAATCAAGGCAGTCAAGACCTCGCGCAACAGCCCCGGTTCGCCGCGCACGATCGGGAGCGGGGACGGAACTTCAAAGGTGCTTTTCGGGGCTCGAAGATCGGGATGCAGCGCCTTGATCGCCTGATCGAGCAGGGGGGCGAGCGGAACGTCCTGCAGCTCCAGCGCGACTTCTGTCACGCGCGCGAACGCGACGAGATCGTGGATGAGTGAATCGAGTCGTTGGGCCGAGCTACGGATCTTGGCGAGATGTCCAGCTGCGTCGGGAGCGATCGGCTCCGGGAGCGAATGCTGGAGAATCTCGGCGTAACCATCGATCGCCCGCAGGGGCGAACGAAGATCGTGGGCCATGCTGTAGCAGAATTCCTCGAGTTGCCGCGTCTTGCTCTCGAGCGCGGCGGTGCGCTGTTCGACTTCGCGTTGGAGCGCCGTGTTGAACTCGAGTTCGCTCGTCACGTCGCGCACCGAGCCCACCAGCCGCGCACGGGGACCATCGGTGGTGACGACGGTGAAACGACGGAGCAGCGCGCGAAGGTAGTGCACCGATCGATCGTCCCAAACGACGCGATAATCCAGCGCGAGATGAGTGTGCGATTCGTCTTCGATGCAGTCGAAAATCTGGCGTTTGATACGTCCGAGATCGTCGGGGTGGAGGCGGGTGAAGAAGAGCTCGAGCGAGGCGGTGGCGTCGGGCGGGAGGCCCAGGAGCTGTCTCAGCCGGTCGCTCCACTCGTTGTGCGTGTCGTGAATGTAGGAGAAGGTGCCCAGCCCGGCGGTCTCCACGGCTAGCTGGAGTTGCCAGCGGTGTTCCAGGAGCTCGGCTTCGCCCACTTTCCGCGCTGTGATGTCGTGCACGATGCTCAGCTGGCGGTGCGGCTGACCGTCGTGCTGGCGGAGGATCGTGCTGGTAAGATGCACCCACACGATCGTGCCATCGGACCGCACGTAACGTTTTTCCGCGATCACGACGGGGAGTTCGCCGCGATGCAGTCGCTTGAAACGCTCCTCTTCGGCTTTGCGATCATCCGGATGCGTGAGATCGATGAAGCGCATCCCGCCGACCAGTTGCTCGGCCGAGTAGCCGGTGATTTCACAGTAGCGGGGATTCACGTGGAGAAAGCGTCCCGTCTGCGGATCGACGATGGCGTTACCCGTGGCCGAAAGCTCGAAGAACGTCTGGAACCGCGCCTCGGTGGTCGTCAGTTCGGCCTGCGTGCGCTTCTGCTCCGTGATGTCGGTAAAGAGATCCAGTGCGCCGGCGAAGCGGCCGTTTTCGAAACGTGGCGCGGCGGACATCAGCAGCCAGACGGCGTGTCCGTCGCGATGGCGAAGGCGGAGTTCGACGATGGCCTTGTGTCCCTGGCGTCGTTGTTGAAACCACCGCTGGTGCTGCGGCAGATCCTCGGGCCAGACGAACTCCCATTGCCGGTGACCGATCAGATCGCGCGTCGAAACACCCAGCAGTTCGGCGATGCGCGTATTGGCGAACTCGATACGCGCATGTTCGTCGATCAGCCAGATGCCTTCGTAAGCGGTTTCGAAGATGTCGCGTAGTTTCCCTTCGCTGGCGGCAATGCTCTGCTCGAGCAGCACGCGTTCGTGGATGTCGGTGCTCGTGCCGAACCAGCGGACGACGCGTCCGCCTTCGTCCTTCACGGGCACGACCTGGGACAGAAACCACCGATAACTGCCGCCGCGGCCGCGGATCAAAAACGTTTCCTCCCAACCTTCGCCGCTGGCGGCGGCCGCAGCGACGAGCTCGTCGAAGTGAGCAAGCTGGTCCGGATGGTAGGTGCGCCGAAAACCTTCGCCGAGCGCCTCCTCCCGCGCAAACCCGGTGTAGTCCAGCCACCGTTGATTGACCCACGTGCGCTCGCCCGCTCCGTTGGCCGTCCAGGCGAGCTGCGACATGTTGTCCGCGAGCATCTCGAAGCGCTCGAGCGTTTCTCGAAGTCGCAACTCAGTTTGCTTGGCCTCGGTGGTGTCACGGAGGACCTTGGCAAAACCGACCACGTCGTTGGCCTCGTTGAGCAAAGCGACGAGTCGTCCCGAGGCGTAAAAGCGGCGACCGTCGCTCCGCAGGTGCCAGCGTTCATCGATCGCCTGACCGTGGAGCCGCGCATACTTGATTTCCGTTTCCGGCACTTTAGCCGCGCGGTCCTCCGGCGTGAAAATAACGTCGGCGTGTTGTCCCAACATTTCCTCTGGAGTGAAGCCGAGCACGTGCTGCGCGCTGGTGGTCCATTCGACCACGCGACCTCCGGGATCGAGAAAGAAGATCGCGTAGTCCGACACCATATCCATCAGCAGCCGGAAACGCTCGCGCTGACGCGCTAATTCGCGCTCGCCGGTGGGACCCAAGTTCGCGCGGTAGAGAAGGAGGGCGCTGTCCACTTTCAGGGCTACGAGTCGGGGATCGCACGGTGTCGGCACGAAATCCACCGGGCGGAGCAGGTTCGACATTTGCACGACCTGTTCGGCGACCGCCGCCGGACCGACGATCACGAGCGGCAGCGTTTCGAGGCCCGGCGTCTGGCGCAAATGCCAGGCGAGATCCAGCCGCGCCGCGGGATCGCGCCCCGTCGTGACGATCGCCAGCGCCAGCACGCCTTGCGAAGCGTGGGAGAGCGCCGCGGCCGGCGTGGTAACGCGAATGCGCGGCACACCGGTCGACGAAAGGGCCTCATCGAGAGCCCGATATTCGCCTCCATCTTCGGCCACGATCATGATTTGAGCGCGTGGGACCTTCATCCTCCGGCGCATGGACACGACTGCGGCGAGGAGGTGACACCGGCGGGCGGCGGCGTTGACAACCGGGTGATTGCCGGACAGTCCTCTGGGCGTGATCCGCTACTGGCAGTTCTTCACCTCGGTCCTGTTTTCGGGCTTTTACTTCCGAAACGGCGTGGTCGGCTGCGGCGAATCCTGAGTCTCACAATTACTCTCAACTCTGCCGAAGCCGCCTCACGAGGGCGGCTTTTCTGTTTCACCATGATCCTCCCTAAATCCAACCGTCTCACGCCCGAGCAACTCGCGACCGTCACCGACATCGTGACCGAGTTTGGCTGCAAGATTCAGCCGATCATCGGCGCGGTGCGCACGATCTACGCGATCGTCGGCGACGAGCGCGACGAGTTGATGATCAACCGGCTGGAGGGTTTGGACTACATCGAGCGGATCGACCGGATCCAGTCTCCGTTCAAGCTGATGGATCGTCGCTCCGACCTGTCCACCCACCGCATCCAGCTCGGCGGCGTGACGCTCGGCGAGGAGCTGCTCGTGATCGCCGGCGCGTGCACGATCGATCCGAAGAACCCCAATTATTTCTATGAAACCGCCCACGCCGTGAAGGAGGCCGGCGCGCACGTCATCCGTGGCGGCGTGTGGAAACCGCGCACCAATCCCTACACGTTCCAAGGCGACGTGAAGTCTCTCGATATCCTCATGGAAGCGTCGCGCCGCACGGGTCTGCCCGTCGACACGGAGGTGATGGAGGAGTCGCACATCCAGCTCGCGCTCGATGCCGGCGTGCACTCGCTGCAAGTCGGTGCGCGCAACGCGCTCAACTATTCGCTGCTGCGCTCCATCGGTCGCGCCATCGCGCAGAAAGACACCGTCGTCTTGCTCAAGCGCAGCATCCACATGGGCCCGCTCAACGAGTTCATCTCTGCGGCCGAATACATCGCCGCGTTTGGCAATCCCAACGTGATCCTGTGCCCGCGCGGCACCACGCCGACGCTCGACGGCTACCGCAATCATCCGGACGAAAGCATCACGCCGCTCCTAAAGGAAAAGACCTGGGCACCGGTCGTCGTCGATCCGTCTCACTCGGTCGGCAAGGCCAACTACGTCCCGGCGGCCGCGCTCGCCGCGGTTGCGTATGGCGCCGACGGTCTCTGCATCGAGTCGCACGTCGAACCCGCCAAGGGCATCGGCGACGACCCGAAGCAATCGATCACGCCCGACGTGCTGAAGAAAACCATCGCGCAAGCGAAGGCGCTTTGGGCGCTGCAACGCGGGTGATCGATCGTCCGGGGCGGATCGGATCGGCACGGATCGGAATTAAGCGCAAAGACGCCAAGACGCGAAGAGAGGCGAAAAGGTTGGAATTTTGGACTGCTTCTCTTTGCGGGCAGTTTGGTGAGGAGATGCGAACGAGCGAAAGGTCTTCCCGGACTTCGCGGCGCTTTGCGTCTTTGCGCTAACTTTTTCTCGCAGCGCTGTAAGATTTGGCGGGCGACTCCGTCGACAGGGATGAAACCAAATCACCTATGAATACAGATCCCTCCAAACTCACCGCTGCTTCGAACTCCGCCTGCAAATGCGAAAGCTGTGATTGCCACTGCGATCCGGTCTGCACCTGCGATACGAACTGCGCCTGTGGCCGCGACGACTGCCGCTGCAGCGAACAGAACAAGGCGGCCGACGCGGCAAAATCCTGAACCACTCACTTGCGTTCCTTCAACCGAGGCGGTCTTTGGCCCGCCTTGGTTTGGTCGTAGAACACCTCCACGCTTCCTTTCGGTCGTCGATATGTCCCATCCGCCTGCTTCCCACGATGTCACCGCCACGCTCCTGGCGCACCGGAGCGCCTTCAAAGCGTTTCTGGCGTCCCGCGTCGGCAACGAAGCCGATGCCGAGGATCTGCTGCAAAACGGTTTGGTGAAAGCGCTGGACCGCGCCGACGAAATCAAGGACGGCGAAAAAGCCGTGGCGTGGTTCTATAAACTTTTGCGCCACGCGATCGTCGATCACCTGCGCAGCCGTCGTGCGGCCGAGGCACGTGACGACCGTTGGGCGACGGAATCGGCCACGCTGGCCGACGATCCGGAGGCGAGCCGCGAGCTTTGCGGCTGCATCGAGCGACTGCTGCCCACGCTCAAGCCGACTCACGCCGAGCTGATTCGGCGCGTCGAATTGCAGGACGAGCCCGTGACTGAAGTCGCCCGCGCGATGCAGATGACGCCGAATCGCGCGAGCGTCACGCTGCATCGGGCGCGAGCCGAACTACGCACGAAACTCACGACGTTTTGCGGCGACTGCCGTTGTTTGACGGTCTGCGAGTGCGACTGATTCGGATTCGGAACTAAGCGCAAAGACGCAAAGCTCCCGAAGTGACGCGAAGAAGTCGTTACGAGACGAGCAGCGTGTAGTCAGCTCAACCCGTCCATTCCGGAGAACTTCCCGCCGAGCTGAGCGGTAAAGAAACACAAACGACCTGGAACTCTTCGCGAATCTTCGCGCTCCTTTGCGACTTTGCGCTTAACTCCGAAATGCTAACACCGCCCGTCCAGCCGGACTAACTCGCCGGCTGCGGCTCAGCCTTGAGATTCGCCAAGGGCGAGGGCGCCCCGGTGTCGTTCACCCGGACCATGCGCGCGACCGCGATACTGGTGAGCCCTGCGGCAACGGCGATCCAGCCGAGCCAGTTGAAATGAAGCAGATGTCCATTCGGCTGCTTCACCACGACCCAGCCGCCCAACGTCGAACTGATGCCCGACGCCAGATCGCGCGCGCAACTCGTCAGACTGAGAAAAGCTCCGCGTCGCGACGACGGCACGGCGAGGGTGATGATCGCCTGCGCGGGAACGAAGCGACCGCTTCCGAAAGTGAAAAACAACGCCGCCAGCCCCAAGGTCACCCAGACTGGCAGCGGGCCGGCGTTAGCGATCGTGAGGATGACCACGCACGCCGCGATCACCATGTAGGTGAAGACGCGCTGGCGCCCGAGGCGATCGGCGATGCGTCCGACGCGCGGTGCGGTCAGGACGCTCGCGACACCGCCGACGAAATAGACCAGCGAGAGATACTTTTCCGGCAGCGCCAGATCGCCGACCAAATGGGGCGAGAGCAGGGGAATGATGCTGAAATGGCCGAGCACCATGACCGCCATGAAAAGAATCCCGCGCCCCGCATTGCCGTCGCGCAACAAGGCTCGAAAAGCCTGCCCCTTGTGAACGCCACTTTGCAGGTGTCCGCGCACCGGAGGCATCAGGCGATACATCAAGCCCCACACCACGGCGGCAAACGCCGCGATGACGGTGAACGGCGAGCGCCACCCAAAATACAACGCGAGTTGCAGACCGACCGGCACGCCGATGGCCGCGGCAAATGCAAACGCCGTCATGACGATGCCGATCCCGGCCGCGCGACGCTCGGGCGGAATGAGATCGCTCACAATCGCCAGACACAGCGAACCGGACACGCCGCCAAACGCGCCACCGAGAATGCGGGCGAGCAGGAGCGTGTGAGCATTGGACGCGAGCCCGCAGAGTAGTGTCGCGATCGTGAAACCGGCATACATCCACAGCAGCAACGTGCGGCGATCGAAACGATCGATGAACGGCGCGCTCAACAAACCGACGACTCCCGCCGCGATCGAGTAGGCCGCCACCAGCGCGCTGAATTGCCCCGCTCCGAGGTCGAGCTGCCGCATCAATTGCGGCGCCAGCGGCATCATGACCATGAAGTCCATGATGTGGGTAAACTGAATCGCAGCCAGAATCAGGAGAAGAACGCGTTCGGACGGACGGCTAGGCATAGATCGGCGCCCACTGTCACCATCGCGTCGCCGCTAGCAACTCACCGAACGAATCAACGGGTAGGCTGCGCTCGCGTTTTTTGAGCAGGAACTGTTTGGGAAGCGGCGGCGTGGAGTCCGTCAGAGATCGCCTAAACGAGGAGAGGTAGGTTGCTTGTGGCCCCGAAGGCCACTGAACTGTTGACGTGGCCAAAATGGCCACCATCGTCGCGGCACAAGGTCTCGACACAACGAACCCTCAGCCAATGGGAGCATGAGATTGAACGCTACGAATCCGAATTCGAACCCGCATGCGCATCATCACGCTCAAGCGTCTCGTTGCGTCAGCCGCTAAGCACGCAGCCCTCAGGCCGAAGGTTGAGTTTTGGTATTCCGTCGCGAAAGCTGCACGCTGGAGGACGCTCGCCGAGACGAGGGCCTCGTTTCGACATGCGGATCAAGTTACGGTCGAGAGCGGGCGAACAGTGACTGTTTTCAATCTCGGTGACGCCTACCGGCTTATAACGGCCATCCACTACAACAAGGAACGGATCTACATTCTCCGCGTTCTAACCCAC
>ENA-UOVV01000412-UOVV01000412.1-compost-metagenome-genome-assembly--contig:-NODE-412-length-52793-cov-14.176799_pt1 | contig 52793 bp, 53 predicted proteins | sample MGYA00238155_ERZ761577 | MGnify/ENA primary metagenome ERZ761577 (study PRJEB28898, sample SAMN06268775) | compost metagenome | isolation source: Emeryville, CA | place: USA:Emeryville, CA | collected... | reverse complement strand
GCGGCGCTGCTGGTGCGCTGGACGTTTGATCTCGACAGCAATTCAGACAGCTATACGGAAGAAGTGCTGACTGATCTTGGAGGCGAGTTCCCGCGTCTTGATGAGCGCTTTGCAGGACATGGCTATCGTCATGGCTATTACGCGGCGATGAAGCGGCCGAATGAGGCACCGGGCTCCTCATTCGATACGCTGGTGCATATCGACGTTCAGACCGGCAAGCGCTCCGAGTGGGAGCCGGGCAAGGGCTGCTATGTGCATGAGCCGGTTTTCGTGCCTCGCAAGAACGGGGCGAACGAGGGCGATGGCTATCTCGTCTCGCTGGTTTATGACACGAGCCGCAATATCAGCGATTTCATCGTTCTTGATACGGATGATGTGTCGAAGGGGCCGATTGCGCGGGTAGAGCTTCCTGCCCGTGTGCCTTTCGGCTTCCATGGGAACTGGCGGAACGCGAGCTAGAAGAGCGGTTCCTCATAGACGGGTTCACCGTCGAGACGAAGTTGCTTGATGGCAGCGGTGCCGTTGCCATCAAGCGCCACATCCACGGTGATGCGCCCTTCATTGCGGCTGTGTTCCAGCTCACGGCCTTCGCCTTCCGGCACGAAGTAGCTTTCGATGCCGTAATCAACCGAAACCACATTGCAGCCCGGACATTCCGCGAGCGGCCCGCGACCGGTATCTTCCGGCACCATCAGGTCTTCCGGCATGGTTCTGATAAAGCTCACGCGCCCGCGAATAAGGGCGTGGCCGGGGTCAACCTCGCGGTGTTCGCGCCATACGGCTACGGGCTGCGCAACAGGCTCCTGCCGCGCAAGTTCGACATAGATCGTATCGCCATGCGCGAAATCGTCATCCCCGTCGATTTCATCAAGGGTGATGGTCGAGATCGTATAATTCAGAATGACATAATGGCCGCGAAAGAGATCGCGCGGGTCGATGGGTCTTGTCTCCAGCGTGACGACGGTGTCGGAGCGGAGCAGCGAGACACGGTCCCAGACCATCGCACCGAGAAACAGCGACTGGCCGACAAGGAGGGCGAAGACGGTGAGGGCGAAGCGGGTCATGAGGCGGCTCCTTCCGTCTGCTTCACAAGTCGGCGGCGCATCCGCTCCATCACGAAGGCGCCTGCGATAAGCAATATGCCGCCCAGCGCGAAGAAGATGGCCGTGTCGAGCAACGTGTTCAGCGTTTCGAAATAGAGCCACAGGACTTCAACACCGAAAGCAATGAAGCCTGCATTCACGGCAAAGCGGGACTCATTTGCCGTCCCCCATGACACGAGCCAGGCAGAGAGCACCAGGAAAAGTGCTGCATATATCCAGGGCCCGAGATGGGGAGCCGCCCCTTCAATGAAGGGATAGGCGACAGAGGCAATGGCGAGGGCGCCGATGCCGGCGAGGTGGCGTGCTTCGATGAGGCGCTTGCTCACCGCTGCCGCGCCGAGCACGGCCAGAAGGGCAGCAAAGAGAAGGCAGGCAAAAAGCGTGAAGCCGGAACCATCCTCAGCCGCGATATCAGGGCTGTTCTGGAAGAACCAGAAAAGCGCGAAGGTGAGCGTGATGCCATAGGCTTGCGCGGTGGATGCAAAACGAGCGCCGCGTGACGAGAAGAAAATGGCCGCAAGCCAGATGCAGAGCGCTTCGAGAGTGAAGACGACAAGATGCCAGCCGTCTTCCATGTTGAAGGCACCCGCCATGGCGGTTGCTGCCTGCCAGATGAAGGCGGCAATCAATACCAGATGAAAGCCGGGTGCCCAGGCGAAACGAAGCGCGAGAAAGGCGGAGATCGCCCAGATGATCCAGAAGCCCCAGTGTGGTGTGCTCTCATCCATCTGCAGGGCGAAGACGCTCCAGATGACGGAAAGGAGAATGGCGAGCGCGAGGGCCGGGCGGGAGGGAAGGAGAGCCGCGGCGGCAAGGGAAGCAATGCACCAGGCAAGGATGCCACCCGGGTCATCTGTCACGATGTGATAGATCTGGGCGATCAGCATAATGCCCGCACCAAAAAGGCCCAGCCCCACAAGTACCGCTGCCTGCGCATAGGCTTCATGCCCGCGCTTATGCAGCGCGATGGCCGCGAACCACGCAGCCCACAAGGCGGCGAAGACCGTGACGAGTTTGGTGAGCTTCGAAATCTCGTTCCAGTTTGCGGCGACAAAGCTCATTGCCGCAAAGCCGATCAGCACGGCACCGAGAATGGCGAGGATGACGGGCATCCGCCGTGTGGTCGGCCGCTGTGTTGCCGAAGCGAGGATCGCTTCCGCATTGGCAGGCGTGACCCAGCCGCGCTCGATCCAGAGGTCGATATCGGCTTTCAGTTTTCGGAGATAGGCGCGTTGCCACATGAGGTGAGTCGTTTCTTCGGTTTAGGTGCGAAATTAAGAGGGAGAATTGGGACTCAACCAAGGCAGAAGAAAACTATCGACACGTCTCCTGCGTTGTCAAAGCGAGGGCAGGGTCGGCAATGGAAAACGCTGATTCCTGCATTTTGCACCTATCCTTGCCTTGTGCGGCGGAATGTCGCATGCTTTCGGCAGGGCTCCAACCAGCGGTCTGGAAAGCCCGTGGGGCGGCGGGGCAGGTTTGAAAACCGCACACAGGAGGATGACGCCATGAACGTCGCCACGATCTTGAAAGCCAAGGGCTCAGATGTCGTCACGGTAGGTCCTGCCGTCACTCTTTCCGATGTGGCCATGCTGCTGGCGGAACGGCGCATCGGTGCCGTGCTGGTGATGGAAAACCGCTCCGTGCTCGGCATCATTTCCGAGCGCGATATCGTCAAGGCGGTGGCGCGCACGGGCGGCGAGGCGCTGAAGGCGCCGGTGCATGAGGTGATGACCTCGCGCGTCGTGAGCTGCGGTCTCAATGATTCCGTCGATGAGGTGATGGATATGATGACCGAGGGCCGTTTCCGTCACCTGCCGGTGATGGAGAAGGGCGAGCTTGTCGGCATCGTTTCCATCGGTGACGTGGTGAAGCATCGCATCGCCGAAACCGTGATGGAGACGGAGGCGCTCCGCCTTTACATCGCCAACGGATAGGGCGCGCGCCTAGCTGACGATTTCGATCGTTTCCCTGATCTGGGGAATGGCTTCTTCGGCTGCCTCTTCGCCAAGGCGGATCAGTTCATCCGCCTTGTCGAAATCGAGCAGGCTGCGATGGCCAACCTTCGGCGCGATCAGAATGTCGGGCGGGTCGCCTGCCATGCGCATCCGGGCGAGCCGATCCTGCACGATGTTGAGCGAGGCAAGCATTACATTCGCAATGCCCGGTTCGCGCTGACGGCTGCCGATGACGCGGCGCATGAGTTCCTTTTCCGGGCTGCGCCGCCAGCGCAATCCCTTGAAGGTGGAGAGAATGCGCTCGGTGACGGGAACGTCCACCTCACCACCCACCTCATCGGGACCGGGCGCGGTTTCTGCGAGAATTTCTTCTGTCGCTTCTTCCAGCGCTTCCTGCTCGTCCATCTCCCTTTCAATCTCGCGAAAGATGTCGTCGTCGGGCAGGGAAGGGGCGATGCCGGGCAGATAGCCGGGGAAGGCTGTTGCCTCCTTGGCGCGCCGCCGCATGGCGGGGTCGAAGGGATCATTGCTGAGATTGACGGCGATCAGCACACGCGCACCAAGCGCGCGGGCAACCGACACGGGCACAGGATTGACCAGCGCTCCGTCAATCAGCCATCGCCCGTCAATCGCGACGGGAGAGAACACGCCCGGCAGCGCATAAGAGGCGCGGACGGAATTGATGAGGCTGCCCTTGTGGAGCCAGAGCTCGTGGCCGGTGGTGAGTTCTGTTGCCACGCCGACAAAGGTCCGGTCCAGATCCTCGATGCGGATATCGGTGAGATGTTCGTGCATCAACTCCACAAGCTTGGAGTCACCGATCAGGCCGGAGGAACGGAATCGCAGATCAAGCAGACCGATCATGCGGCGGCGCGTGAGCGAGCGCGCGAAGTCTTCCAGCGGTTCGAGTTTTCCCGCCGCGAGGCATCCGCCCACCAGCGCGCCGATGGATGTGCCCGCGATGATGTCCGCCTCAATGCCGGCGCGGGACAGCGCCTTCAGAACACCGATATGGGTCCAGCCGCGCGCCACGCCGGCGCCGAGCGCGATGCCGATTTTTGGACGAGACATGTGAACCTGCTTCAAGCGTTTCGGTAATCAAAGGAACGGGAGCCGCGCCGGAAAGGCAGCGCAGCCCTTTCTATGAGCCTGAAATGTGACCGAATTTATGCGCGGTCAATGCCGGTCATGTGACAATTTCCGGGCGCTGGTCGGCTCAAGCTTCGGGAGATTGCCTGAGGCCTCGTCACCGTCAGACACACGGCGGTAGAAGCAGGAGCGGTAGCCGACATGGCAGCAGCCGCCATCGCCTGCGACTTCCACCTTGAGCCAGACCGTATCCTGATCGCAGTCCGTGCGGAGTTCGATGACGGTCTGGATTTGCCCGCTCGTATCGCCCTTGTGCCATAGCTCGCCGCGCGATCGGCTCCAGTACCATGCCTCGCCGGTTTCGATGGTGCGGGCAAGCGCCTCCTCATTCATCCAGGCGACCATGAGAAGCTCACCCGTCTTTGCATCGGTAGTGACAGCGGTGATAAGCCCGTTCTCGTCGAATTTCGGCGTGAAGGCCGTGCCTTCCTCGATTTCCTGTTTCGTGCCGCGCGGGGCGAAAAGGGATTTGCCGCTCATAACATTCAATCCTTGGAAGGGGTCTTGCGAAGCGGGAGAAATAAAAAGCCCCGCCATTCAGATGAAGGCGGGGCTTTTTGTCAAAGCCTTGAGGCTTCTGACGATCAGTAACCGCGGATCATCTGCATGAACCGGGCTTCCATGCGCGGGTCGTCGCGGAAAACGCCGGTGAACTGCGTGGTGATGGTGGCGACGTCCGGCTTCTTGATGCCGCGCGTCGTCATGCACTGATGCTTCGCCTCGATGAGGATGGCGACGCCCTGCGGCTGAAGCGCCGCGTTGATCGTGTCGGCGATCTGCGCAGTCATGGTTTCCTGCGTCTGCAGGCGGCGCGCGAAAATCTCGATCACGCGGGCAAGCTTGGAAATGCCGACCACCTTGCGCGTCGGCACATAGGCGATATGGGCGCGGCCAAGAATGGCGACCATGTGATGCTCGCAATGCGACTCGATGTTGATGTCGCGCAGCATCACCATGTCCTGATAGCCTTCGACTTCCTCGAAGGTGCGGGTGAGCTCCTTGAAGGGGTCAATATTGTACCCCTCGAAGAACTCTTCATAGGCGCGCACGACGCGGCCGGGCGTGTCGATCAGGCCTTCGCGTTCCGGGTTGTCTCCGGCCCAGGCGATCAGCGTCCGCACGGCGGCTTCGGCTTCCTCGCGAGAAGGCCTCTTCACTTCCACCAGACGCTCGTCTTCGCTCCGGGCGCGAAGCCCATCAACTGCAGCATTCATGTCCATTCGACCAATCTCGTTAGGGGTTTCCCGGCATCCGCCCGAAGGCTTCGTCCGGTTCAAGTCAACGGGAAGCTCCGAAAGGGGAACTGCCCGTCTTGCCCATCAAGCACGGGGTCTTATGCCATGCTGTAGCTGATGTGACATCGTTCTAAGGATGCATATAGCGTTGCGGAAACGGGCTATCAAGGGTGCGGAAATATGACAATCCCGCAAAGCAAGGCGGGTTTTTCCCCGGAACGCAGCGGAAAAGGGGCCATTGGTTAATTGTTAAGCCTTGCCACTCACCATCCCCTTCGCTAACAGAATGCGAACGGGCCTCCTCGGTCTGCCGGAGGATTTCACGGTGACGATGCGCAGAATCACAGGCTGCCAGCCATCTCACTGCCTGACTTCGTGTCGGCAGGCGGGCCGGTGCGCAACTACCAGGACGCGCAAATCCTCCACCGCCATCTGAAGGCCTGCCAAGTGGCGGGCCGTACAGACCGCAGCTCCCAGCCACGACCCCGAATGGCCTGATCCGATGAACACTCCGCTGAAGAACCGCACGCTCTGGCTCTACAACTCGCTGACGCGCAAGAAGGAAGTATTCGAGCCTTCCGACCCGAACCGCGTGACGATGTATGTCTGCGGGCCGACCGTTTACAACTACGCCCATATCGGCAATGCGCGGCCGGCGGTCGTGTTCGATTTGCTGGCGCGTCTGCTGCGGCGGCTCTATCCGCATGTCGTCTATGCGCGCAACATCACCGATATTGAAGACAAGATCATTGCGGCTGCGAAGGAGCAGGGCGTCGCTATCTCCGCTATCACGGAGAAATATGCCGATATCTACCGCAAGGATATGGCCACGCTCGGCGTGCTTCCGCCTGATATCGAGCCGAAGGCGACGGAAACCATCGCCGAGATGATCGCGATGATGGAGCGGTTGATCGAGGCGGGCCATGCCTATGCGGCGGATGGCCATGTTCTCTTCAATGTACCGAGCTATTCCGCCTATGGCCGTCTTTCCGGCCGCGACCGTGACGAGATGGTGGCGGGCGCGCGCGTTGAAGTGGCGCCCTACAAGAAAGACCCGGCGGACTTCGTACTGTGGAAGCCTTCCACGCCGGACCAGCCGGGCTGGCACAGCCCCTGGGGCCGGGGCCGCCCCGGCTGGCATATCGAATGCTCGGCCATGATCGAAAAGCATCTGGGCGAGACGATCGATATTCATGGCGGCGGCATCGATCTTCAGTTCCCGCATCATGAAAACGAAGTCGCGCAATCTGCCTGCTCGCATGGCGGTGCGCCGCTTGCGCGCTTCTGGATGCATAATGGCTTTGTGAACATTGAATCCGAGAAGATGTCGAAGTCCCTCGGCAATGTGCTGCTGGTGCATGATCTCATTGCGCAGGCGCCCGGCGAGGCGATCCGCCTTGCGCTGCTGAACGGCCATTACCGCCAACCCCTCGACTGGACGGCGGAAGGGCTTGCCCAGTCGCGCCGGATGCTCGACCGGCTTTATGGCGCCCTGCGCAGCCTTGCCGATGTGAAGTCTGAGCCGACCAGTGACGCCGCGCCTGACGCCTTTATTGAGGCGCTTCTTGACGATCTCAACACACCCAAGGCGCTGGCGGAGCTTTTCGCCATTGCCAAACGCGCCAATACGGAGACAGACCCCGGCACAAGGGCGCTTCTCAAGGCGGAACTGATCGGCGCAGGCCGTATTCTCGGCATTCTGGAAATGGACCCCGAAGCCTGGTTTGCAGGCGGCGGGGCGGCTTCCCATATAGATGGCAAAGAGATCGAACGGATGATCGAGGCGCGCAATGCCGCCCGCAAGGAAAAGAACTTCGCGGAAGCAGACCGTATCCGCGACGAACTTGCGGCAATGGGCATTCAGATCGAGGATGGGCCGCAAGGCACAAGCTGGAGAGTGGCGGGCTAGGCTGAAGGCAGATGCTCAACGAGATTTACAACAAGCGCATTCTCGCACTCGCATCGGATATTCCGCATGGCGAGCGGCTGGACGCGCCTGATGCCTCGGCCACGGCGGTTTCCAAGCTTTGCGGCTCGAAGGTGACGGTGGATGTAAAGCTCGATGGTGACACGGTCGTCGCCTATGGTGCCGACGTGAAAGCATGTGCGCTGGGGCAGGCGTCCTCCTCCATCATGGCGCGGAATGTGATTGGCTCGACCGTCAGTGAGTTGCATGACATCGCCGCCGCCATGCGCGCCATGCTCAAGGAAAATGGCGAGCCGCCGCGCGAGGCCTATGGCGGCAAGTGGAAAGACCTCGAGGTGCTGGAGCCTGTGCGGGAATACAAGGCCCGCCATGCCTCGACGCTTCTTGTGTTCGACGCGGTGGAAGAGGCGGTCGAAGCCGCCCGCGCCAGAGCCCGGGATAAGGGTGAAGGGAGTGGTACTGCGCCGCAGACCGGCACCCTCACTAGCACCGGCCCGTCCGCCTGAGCGACGGGCCTGGCCGCCCCTGCGATCCGTCCGGGTGGCTGTTCTCCTGAAATTGACTGATCGGCGGCCTCCGGTAAGGCGGGGTAGGCTATCCCCGCCCTCTGTTGTGCCGCTTCCGATTAAAAGCTAACAAGTGCGTGTGATTTGAAACGGGTTAACCTCATGCGGCGCGACCCCTTTTCGCTCGCGATGCGCGGCCTTATCCGGCTCTATCAGTGGTTCATATCACCGCTGATCGGGCCAAAATGCCGCCATCTGCCGACCTGCTCGGACTATACGGTGCAGGCGATCGAGCGGCATGGGCCGTGGCGCGGGGGCTGGCTCGGCCTGTCACGGATCGTCCGCTGCAACCCTTGGGGAAGCCACGGATTCGATCCGGTGCCGGAAACGCTTGAACCGCAGCCATTCTGGGCGCCCTGGCGTCATGGCCGCTGGCGGATGCCGGACCACAAGGCGCATACGCACGGAACGCATTGAGAGAAGAAAAAATGATCAATCTGAAACTGCCCGACGGTTCCGTTCGCCAGGTGGAAGGCCCGATAGACGGATTTGCCTTTGCCGAAAGCATTGCGAAGTCGCTCGCCAAGAAGGCGCTGGCGATCAAGATCGACGGCAAGGTGAAAGACCTTTCCACGGTCATCGACCGGGATGCGATTGTCGAGATCGTGACGCCGCAGACGGATGACGGGCTTGAAATCCTGCGCCATGACTGCGCGCATGTGATGGCGGAAGCCGTGCAGGAGCTTTTCCCCGGCACGCAGGTGACGATCGGGCCGGTGATTGAAAACGGCTTCTATTACGACTTCGCCCGCGCCGAGCCTTTCAAGGCGGAAGACCTTGAGAAGATCGAAGCGAAGATGCGCGAGATTGTGGATCGCAACGAGAAGATCACGCGCGAAGTCTGGGGCCGTGACGAGGCCATTGCCTATTTCAAAAAGATCGGCGAGCACTACAAGGCGGAGATCATCGAGAGCATTCCGGCAGGCGAGGAAGTCTCGGTCTATCGGCAGGGCGACTGGCTCGACCTGTGCCGTGGTCCGCATCTTCCCTCCACGGGCAAGCTCGGCAAGGCTTTCAAGCTGACGAAGCTTGCGGGTGCCTATTGGCGCGGCGACAGCCGCAACGAGATGCTTCAGCGCATCTATGGCACCTGCTGGGCGACGGAAGCTGACCTCAAGGCCTATCTGACGATGGTGGAAGAGGCGGAGCGCCGCGACCACCGCAAGATCGGCCGCGAGATGGATCTCTTCCATTTGCAGGAAGAGGCGCAGGGTTCCGTTTTCTGGCATCCGAAGGGCTGGCGCATCTGGCAGGCGCTTGAACAATATGTTCGTAGGCGGATTGATGCGTCCGGCTATGTGGAGGTGCGCACGCCGCAGCTTCTCGACTCGAAGTTCTGGGAACAGTCCGGCCATTGGGGCAAATATCGCGAGAACATGTTCGTGGTACCCGATGAAGTGCCCGGCACGGATGAAGATGCGCCCGTGCTGTCCGGCAAGGCGAAGCTCATGGCGATCAAGCCGATGAACTGCCCGGCGCATGTGCAGATTTTCCGACAGGGCGTGAAGTCCTACCGCGATCTGCCGCTGCGCATGGCGGAGTTTGGCTGCTGCCATCGCAACGAGGCGCATGGCGCGTTGCACGGGCTGATGCGTGTGCGCCAGATGACGCAGGATGATGCGCATATCTTCTGCACGGAAGACCAGATCAAGGACGAAACGTCAGCTTTCGTTTCGCTCCTTGAAAGCGTCTATGACGATATGGGCTTCACCGACCTCAAGGTGCGGCTTGCGTTGCGCCCGGAACAGCGTGTCGGCTCCGATGAAACATGGGACCGCGCGGAGAAGGCGCTGGAAGAGGCGCTCAATGATATTGGCCGCGAATATACGCTCGCGCCGGGCGAGGGTGCCTTTTATGGCCCGAAGCTTGAGTTTCATCTGAAGGATGCGATTGGCCGCTCATGGCAGCTCGGCACGTTGCAGCTCGACTTCAATCTGCCGGAACGTCTCGATGCGAGCTATATCGGCGAAGACGGGCAGAAGCATCGCCCGGTCATGCTACATCGTGCGATCCTGGGCTCGCTGGAACGCTTCATCGGCATCTTGATCGAGCATTATGAAGGCCGTTTCCCGCTCTGGCTTGCGCCGGTGCAGGCGGTGGTTGCTACGATCACTTCCGATGCCGATGACTATGCGCAGAAGGTGGCGGAGGAACTGCGCGCTGCCGGGCTTCGCGTGGAGCTTGATCTTCGCAATGAGAAGATCAACTACAAGGTGCGCGAACATTCCGTGGGCAAGGTGCCGGCGATCCTCGTTGCGGGCAAGCGCGAGGCGGAAGAGAACACGCTTTCCGTGCGCCGCCTCGGTTCTCAGGAGCAGAAGACGATGGCACTTTCCGATGTCATCGCTTCGCTTCGGCAGGAAGCGACGCCGCCTGACCTGAGGTGATGAGGTGCGGCTGAGGCTTGTCCTCAGCCGCCCGTATATCGCCGCCGATACTCATCTTCGATACCGTCAAAGGCAGCCCAGAACGATGTTCTCGGGTTGCCTTCGAGCTGTTCGGCCAGCATCAGGAGATGCGTGTGCCAGCCGCCGGAGACGTCAATGGCATCCTCGATGCGGGCAAGACGGCGATGGGTGAGGGTAAGGCGCACCTTGTCGTCTTGCATCGCAAGCTCGATTTCGACGACGCAGCCCGCAGGGTTCATGTCGTCATCCCATGTGAAGCCGAGGCGATGAGGCGGCTCCCAGATTGTCACCACATGCTTGCTGTCGAAGGGGCCGCCATATTGCTTGAAGCGTTCCGGCGGCGGCGCCGGGTTCGGCCCGAGATTGTTGTTGTGGAAGACGATGGTCATGGCGCCGCCGACGCGCGGCTCCATCGGTCCGGCGGCAAACCATGTGCCGCGCAGTTCAGCATCGGTGAGGTAGGACCAGACGCGCTCGATCGGGCCGGGTAACAGGCGCTCGAAACGGACGGTGCTGCTGTCGATCAGTTCGCCCCAGGCTTTGTCATCGCTCATTTTCACGGTCCCTCTCGGCTGCTGCGTTCAGGGCGCTTTCCAGCGCATCGAGCTTCGGCCCCCAGAAGCGGCGGATCGTGGCGAACCAGTTCTCCGCTTCCGCAAAACCCTCGGCATCCAGCGAATAGATGCGCCGCTGCGCATCCACCCGCACGCGGACGAGGCGCGCCTCCCGCAGCACTTTCAGATGCTGCGAGACGGCCGGTGCGCTCATATCGAAGCGGCGCGCAATCTCACCTGCGGGGCGTTCGCCTGACGCGAGCATTTCGACGATTTGCCGCCTTGTCGGGTCGGCGAGGGCGGTGAAGCTTTCCATGGCTCATTATTTTCTAAATAGCTTAATTAAGTCAATTCTAAAAATATAGCAGAGTGCGGCTTTCGCACGTTTGTAGTTAACTCATGCTCCCTTAGAGCGGAGGTTTGGCAATGGCGCGTTGGGGCGTTCTCAGTGGTGTGGCGGCTATGTTTCTCGCCTGTGCGGCGGGCGGGGCATCAGCCGAAACGCGCTCTGTTCCCGCGGCCGAGATGGCACCGGTGGTGAGCGGGGCAGAGGTTTCTGACAATGCCGCCATGCCCGTGCCAGAGGGCTTTCGCTGGCGTGTGACGCGCACTGAATGGACGGCGAGCGATGAGCGCGCCTTTGGCGAGTTCGTCACGGCGATTGGCGAAAGCAACTGCCGGACCTTTGATGAATGTCTCAAGGGGCCGTGGAACATCTACCGCGCCTCCGACCCGAAGGGCATGTTCTTCTATGCCGATTGCGCGGACCTGCCTTATGCATTGCGTGCCTATTTCGCGTGGAAGAATGGTCTGCCGTTTTCCTATGTGAGCGGCGTTGCGCCGGTTGGCCGCTCGACTGACCTGCGCTATTCGCGCTATGGCAACTACGCCTACAAGCGCGTCGATGTTGTTCCGGCAGTACCGGGCGCTTTCCCCAATGCGCGCAGCGTGCTCAATGCGATCAATAATGTGGTGTCGAGCGCGATGTATCGCTTTGCGCCTGATCTGACGGGCGGCGAGCTTTTCGATTTCTACCCGGTGAAGATTGACCGTGGCTCCATCCGCCCTGGTACGGTGATCTATGATCCGAATGGTCATGTGGCCGTGGTCTATAGCGTTGATGAGGATGGTCGCATCCGCTTCATTGACACGCATCCCGACAACACGCTGACACGCGGTTCCTATGGCAAGCGCTTTGTGCGCGCCTCTCCGCCGATGGGCGCGGGCTTCAAGAACTGGCGGCCGATGAAACTTGTCGGCGCGACGCAAGAAGCGGATGGCACATGGCATGGCGGGCGCGTGGTTCTCGCGCGTGACAGCGAGATTGCGGACTGGTCGGACGAGCAGTTCTTCGGCACCGAAATGCCGCGCGCAAAACAGTGGCAGTCCGCCCGTTTCGCCCACAAGGGTGAGGTGCTGGATTACTACGACTATGTCCGTGCCGTGCTGGCCAAGGGGGATGTCGGTTATGATCCGATCTTCGAAACGCGGCTGATGGTGCGCGAGCTTTGCGATGATCTCCATTATCGCGCTCAGGCAGTTGATGTTGCCGTAAAGGCGGGCATCAACAAGCGGCCGCAGCCAGCTCGCCTGCCGGACAACATCTATGGCACGCATGGCGACTGGGAGACCTATTCGACACCCTCGCGGGATGCGCGGCTGAAGGCTTCCTTCGTCGAGATGCGGGAGAGGATCGCCCGCTTCATCGACATGGCGGAAGCGAACGATCCGAAGCTTGAGTATAAAGGTACGGATATTCTCCGTGATCTGGGCGCTGCCTATCGTGAGGAGGCAGAAGCCTGTCATGTTTCCTATGCGGCCAGCGATGGAAGCGTCCGCCCCCTGACATTTGAGGAGGCGCGGGCGCGCGTCTTTGATTTTTCTTTTGATCCGTATCACTGCCCCGAGCGGCGCTGGGGCGCACGGGATCCGAAGGAGCTTGCGACCTGTTCCGATGATGCGGTGAAAACCGCCTGGTATCACGCAGAGGCACGGCTCAGAAACCAGATCGACCGCACTTATGACGTGAAGATGGGCTTTTCTCTTGCCGAGCTGCAGGCAGGCGCGAAGGGGTCGGGATGGGATATGCCGCCCGATATTGATGTTGCGGCTGTGTTTTTCGGAAAGGAAAGCGACTACGCGTCGATCGGGGAGTAAGATTCAAATACGTCATCGCGAGCGAATGACGCTTCTGCGCTATCTACCTCAGAAGCGATACCAGAGCGCCGCACGCCATGTGCGTTCGTCCACCGTGCTTCGCCCGGAAATCGTCCTTTCCGTTCCCGCTTCAAAAGCCCAGCCGGGACCAAATTCCGCTGGCAGGTCGAGCACGACAGAGAAGGCGATCTTGCTCGCGCGATAGAGGTCGCCTGCTGAGGTGTCGCGCGTGGCGGCGCTGTTGAAGCTTTTTGCGAGTAGCATCGCACCGGGCCAGGGTTTCGTGCCGAGCGTTATGTCCGCGCGGATCTGATCGGGCCGGCCGCTGTTGCGCGCGATCCAGCCGAGTTCCTGCACACTGAAAATAGGCAGGCCGAAAAGCTCGTCATTGCGCGCGAGGACAAGCGCAAGGTCGGTGTCGATATCGTTCCGTTTGGTCGCGGCGGGATCATTTCCCTGATCGTCGAGGAAAAGAACCGCGAGAGAATGCACGGAGAAAAGCGTGCCATTCCATGAGCCGACCGCGTAGCGCGCGCCTGCCTTCACGCGCGAGACGCCGCGATCTTCAAAGGTGAGGCCGAAAAAGTCGGTCGTTTCGCGCGACCATGCCGCCTCGCCAATCAGGGTGAGGTTTTTCGTCAGGCCATATTCGCCATAGGGCGATATTTCATGCTTGGTGTAGCGGCTCTTCCAGATCTTGTTGCCATTCTGGTCATAGCGTTCGCCTGCCGTCATGCGCGATACGCTTACGATGATTTCGCCTGTGCCCGGCTCGAGCGGCCAGCCGCCTGCCAGCGCCGTTCCGTCGCCAAACGACAAAATCATCACCCCCGCCAGAATGAACAGGCGGCATGTTGTGGCTAGTCTCACTGTGAATGTCCCCTCAGCCCTCCGGGATATGGTGGCGGGTGGGCTTGCCCAAGTAAAGCGTGAGGCTTAACTAGGCGTGTGACGCCGCCGACTGTTTCTGAACATGAGGAAAGAAATTGCCCCGTTCACCTGAGACGATTGATCTGCTTCTGACACGCCGTTCCGCAAAGGCGCTTACCATGGTGGAGCCGGGGCCGGACGCCGGGGAACTTGAAACGATCCTCAGAGCGGGGGCCCGCGTGCCGGATCACGGGAAGCTCGCGCCCTGGCGCTTCATCATTTTCAGGGGGGAAGCACGGGCTGCTTTCGGGGCGGAGCTTGCGCGTCTCTTTGCAAGTGCAGAGCCGCGCGCGACGGAAGACCAGATTACTTTCGAGGCAGGCCGCTTCATGCGCGCGCCCGTGGTCGTCGCTGTCATTTCGCGGGTGATGCCGGGCATCAAGATACCCGAATGGGAGCAGACGCTTTCGGTCGGCGCTGTCTGTCAGAACATGCTGGTTGCGGCGACGGCCCTTGGCTTCGGCGCGCAGTGGCTCACCGAATGGTATGCCTATAGTGAGGAAGTGAATCGCGTTCTTGGCCTTGGCGAAAATGAGCGGGTTGCGGGATATCTCTATTTTGGCAGCGAGAGCGTGCCCAAGGATGAACGTCCGCGCCCGGATCTTTCCGAAATCACGTCTGAATGGTCGCCGAAGTAAGGCCTAGCTGCCACTGTAATTCGGTGTGCCGCGTATCTCGCCTTCCGCAAGCCGGGTCAGGGCCGCTGCCTGTGCTACCCCAAGCGATGTCTTTTCATCGGCCAGCTTGATCGTGATGTCGGTCGGCTTCGAGAAAATGGCCTGCCGGTGGTCATAAAGGAACGAGATGAGGACCATAAGGAGCAGAAGGCCGACCGCCAAAGAGGCGCCGGGGTTTTGCAGATAGATGGCGGCGGTCAGGCCGATGCTGAGAGCGGCAAGGGCAATGGCGACGATGATCTTGAACTTTCGCATATGCTTCTTCCTGTTTTCGGCCTCCGCGCCCATTATGCCCGGAATTGTGCTGAAACGGAACAATTGGAAAAAGGGTGATCAGAGTGCCGCCTAAAGGCCTGCTTTTTGACAAGGACGGCACACTGTTCGACTTCCATCTGACATGGCCGCCGTTGCTTAGGGCGCTTGCAGAAGATCTGGCGAAAGGGCGCGAGGAGCTTGTGTGTTCGCTTTTGCGCGCCATCGGCCATGATGAGGCGGCGGGGCGTTTCCTCCCGGGGAGCATCGGGGCGGCGGGCGATACATATGAGCTAGCTGATGCCTGGCTGCCTTATCTGGAGAACTTCGGGCGCGAGGCGCTGGTCACCGCACTCGACACGCATTTTGCGATAGAGGGACCGGCGCGCTCCGTTCCAGTGACAGATCTCGCCGCACTTTTCTCGGAGCTTCGGGAGCGGGGCCATGTCATCGGCATTGCGACGAATGATGTGGAAGCCTCCGCGCTTGAAACGGTGGAGCGGTTCGGCCTATCGCCGCTGGTCGATTTCGTTGCCGGCTATGACAGCGGCCACGGGCCAAAGCCGGGGCCGGGCATGGCACTCGCCTTTTGCTCGGCGGTGCAACTTCGACCTTCCGACATTGCCGTGATCGGTGACAATGCTCATGATTTTGATATGGGTCGCAGGGCAGGCGCGGGGCTTTACATTGGCGTTCTCACGGGATCAAGCGGGCAGGATGATCTTGCGCCGCTCACTGATCATGTGATCGATAATGTCGCGCTTCTGCCAGCCCTCTTTGACAGGCTTGGTGAACAGGAAAGGCGGGCAAGCGATGTTCTATGACGCCGCGCGCAATGATCACGGGTTGAGGCATGATCCGTTCAAGGCGCTTGTCGTGCCGCGCCCCATCGGCTGGATTTCCACGGTGAGCCGCGATGGCGTTCCCAATCTCGCGCCTTACAGTTTCTTCAACGCGATTTCGACTGATCCGCACATCGTTGCGTTTGCAAGCGCCGACAAGAAGGACAGTCTCATCAATGCGGAAGAGCAGGGCGAGTTTGTCTGCAATCTGGCGACATGGGACCAGCGCGACGCGATGAATGCATCATCGACGATGGTGGGGCCGCAGGTGGATGAGTTTGCGCTGGCCGGGCTTGAAACGGAACCGTCGCGGCTTGTTGCGCCGCTGCGCGTCAAACATGCGCCGGTTCATTTCGAGTGTGTATGGTTGCAGACCCTGCCGCTGAAGGGGCGCGACGGGCGGCAGAGTTACTATCTCGTTCTCGGCGAGGTGCTAGGCGTTCACATTGATGATCGCTTCATCCGGGAAGGCATAGTCGATGTCGCGGCGATGAAGCCCATCTCGCGGCTCGGCTATCACGACTATGCGGTCGTGGACGAGGTCTTCACCATGAAGCGGCCCGGTTAGCGCCAGCTTGTCGGCTTCACATCAAAGGCGATGCTGATGCGCCGCTTCTCGCCCGAGAAGGGCAGGGTGCGGTGGAAGAGATAGGACGGGAAGAAGAAGGCATCTCCTTCGCGCGGTTCATAGGAAACCGTCTGCGGCTCGAACTTCGCGTCGAACTCCGGCGGCGGATGGCCGAACTCGATCCAGCCATCGCGCTCATTCTCGCCCTTGCCGAGCGTCGGCGGCAGTGCGACGTAATAGACGCCACTCATCCAGCCACCGACATGGATATGTGAATGCTGGTGACCGCCTTCGGAAAGAAGCGTGCCCCACATATCAATGTGATAGGTTTTCGGCACCTGTCCGCGATAGGGATGTTTCGGCTCCGGGCGGATGCCGTCGAAATGCGCATCAATGGCGCGGCGAAGCACTTTCTCGAATGAGATGAAGGGCTCGCGCGGATTGTCGAGCAGCAAGCCTGTCTGCGCGCCCTTGCGGGTCGCCTTGCCGGTCGGCTCCCAAACGAGATCGGGTGTCTCGTCAAGCGCGGCGGCGAGGGCAGCATTGAAAGATGCCATATCGGCGTAGCCTTCCGGCGGCGTCAGCGTGGTGCGGGTGACGAGGCTTGCAAGTTCGGCGCGGTAACCTGTCGGCATTTCGCCAAATTCCTGCGCTCGCGCAAAAGGGAGCCACGCCGCGGCGCGGCGCTCCGAACCATGCCTTGCCAGCGCACGTTCGAAAATTTCGCTCGCCTCGCGCGCAAATCCGAGTTTCAGGCGCGCCATGCCGAAACTCACATAGGAGAGAATATCATTGGGATTGAGCGCGGCTGCGCGCTCATAGGCTGCTGCTGCTGCTTCCAGATTGCCGCGCTTCTGTTCCGCATTGCCGAGATTGCCATAGGCAGCGCCGAGTTTCGGATTGATGGAGATGGCGGTTTCGAAGGTGGCAACGGCCTCATCCACGCGCTCCTGTCGGAGTAGCGCCATGCCGAGCTGCACATAGGCAGGTGCGTTCGGCGCTTTCTCGATGACGGTGCGGTATTGCGCTTCCGCTTCTGCAAAACGGTTCATCCGCTGATAGAGCTGGCCGAGTGTCATCGCGATTTGCGGATGGCCGGGGAAAAGATTGGCCGCATGTTCATAATGCGTCACGGCTTCGCCCCAGCGCCGCATCTGCTGCAGCAGGCGACCCATATTCACCCAGGTCGTGGATTGCTGGGGCGCGAGCTTGAGAGCCTGGCCGAGCAGGGCTTCGGCTTCTGCGAAGGCACCGCGCTCTACCACCAGCGAGGCCAGCAGCGCCATCATGTCCGGGTCAGTGGGGGTCTGGGCAAGCAGCTCCCGACAACGTGTTTCCGCCTGTTGCTTCTTGCCCTCATTCATGAGGGTCAGGACATCCCGGTATCGTTCAGGGATGTTGTCGGGAATGGTCGGGGGGGTCTGTGCGCTTCTTGCCATATCTTCCGGCTCCACTATGGGGCGCCCAACCTGCACAGAGGGGAAGGGTGCGTCAATGCTCCTCGGTGCCGCAAGCATGTTCATCCCATGCAGCTTTCCTGTTTGCAGGGTAAGTTCGGCACTCAACCGTCCGAATCGGAAGCCATGATGAGCGAATTAACGATATGAGCGGAACGAGCGGTGTTTCCTTTCGCGAGGCCTTTCTCGTCTGGCTGAAGATCGGTTTTCTGAGCTTTGGCGGCCCGGCTGGCCAGATCGCGCTGATGCACCGGATTCTTGTGGAGGAGAAGAAGTGGCTCAGCGAGCCGCAATTTCTCCATGCGCTCAATTTCTGCATGTTGCTGCCGGGGCCGGAGGCGCAGCAACTTGCGACCTATTCCGGCTGGCTGCTGCATGGGCTGCGGGGCGGCTTTGTGGCGGGGCTTCTGTTCGTCCTGCCCGGCTTTCTGGTGATGCTCGTTCTCAGCGTTCTTTACGCCGCCTATGCGGAGCTTGCGCTGATCGAGGCACTGTTCTTCGGCATCAAGGCGGCGGTCTTTGCCATTGTCATCGAGGCGTTGATTCGTATTGGCAGCCGGGTGATGAAGACACGCGCGCTTTATGGCGTGGCGGCGGTGGCCTTCGTTGCGATTTTCTTTTTTGACATTCCCTTTCCGCTGGTGGTGGCGGGTGCGGCGCTTTTCGGTTTTCTCGGCGCGCGGGGCGGGTGGATTTCTCCGCCAGCGGCTGACCTGACGGGGGAGCCGCTCACGGATCGCACCGTCCTGCCCACCAAGTGGGGAATGGCGTGGCAATCCTTCATCACGCTTGCCGTCGGCCTCATCCTCTGGCTCGGGCCGGTGGCTGCCCTCATCTTCTTTCTTGGTGGCAGCCATGTCTTGGCGCAGCAGGCCATTTTCTTCTCGCAGATGGCGGTTGCGAGTTTCGGCGGCGCCTATGCGGTGCTCGCCTATGTCGCGCAGGAGGCCGTGCAGAATTACGGCTGGCTCTCTGCGGGCGAGATGCTGGACGGGCTTGGCCTTGCTGAGACAACGCCGGGGCCGCTCATTCTCGTGTTGCAATTTGTGGGCTATCTCGGCGCCTTCCGCGAGGCGTCTGGTCTTGATCCGCTGATGTCAGGCATGGCCGGAGCGGTGGTGACGACGTGGGTCACGTTTGCGCCGTGCTTCCTGTGGATATTTCTCGGCGCGCCTTACATTGAGCGGCTGCGGCGGGTTGAAAGTCTCAACGCCATGTTCGCGGCCGTGACGGCGGCGGTGGTGGGGGTGGTCCTCAATCTCTCCATCTGGTTCGGACTGCATGTCCTTTTCGCAGAGGTAGAGGAGCTGCATGTCTCGGTGCTGCGGCTCTGGTCGCCCGACCTTGCGACGCTTGATCTTCGGGCGCTTGCCCTCAGCATCGGCGCGCTTGTCGCCGTGCTGAGGTTCAAGGCGGGGATGGTGCCCGTGCTTGGCGTTGCTGCCTTGCTCGGGCTTGCTATCCGTTTTTTCTGAGCCTTATTCGGCCGCTGCCACGGTTTGACGCTGGCGCTGCGGGCCACGGATGAGGCGGCCCGGCATTTCGCCCGTCGCCTCGCCATTTTCAAAGGTCACGACACCGCTGACGATGGTGGCGCGGTAGCCTTCGGCACGCTGGATCATGCGGCGGCCATCTGCCGGCAGGTCGAACACCATTTCCGGTGCAAGGATGCGCAGCTTGTCGAAGTCGATGACGTTGATGTCGGCCTTCATGCCCGGTGCGATCACGCCTCGATCATTGAGGCCGTAGAGGCGCGCCGTGTCATGCGTCTGCATACGGACGACTTTTTCGAGCGGCAGGCGCGGGCCGCGGTCACGGTCGCGCACCCAATGCGTCAGCATATAGGTGGGGAAGCTCGCGTCGCAGATCACGCCGCAATGGGCGCCGCCATCCGAAAGGCTCAGAACCGTTGCCGGGTGATGCATCATCTCTTCGATATGATCGAAGTTGAAGAGAGCATAGTTGAGCATCGGCAAATAGATATAGCCGCGCCCGTCTTTCTCCATGAGCATGTCATAGACGATCTCGGCAGGTGAGCGGCCTTCACGCGCGGCGAGAGCGGCCACGCTGTCTTCCGCACGCGGTTCGTAGTCGAGCTTGCCGTCCTTTTCGAGACGGAACATGCGGTCAAAGCCCTGCGTCAGAATCTGGCTGAGCGGCGAGCGCTCGCGCGGCTTGTGCTCAACAATCTGGCGGCGCACTTCCGGGTCTTTCAGGCGCGCAAGACGCTCTGCAAAAGGCAGATCGGCAATTTCCTTGTAGGCGGGCGTTGCGATGAAGGGATGCAGCGTGCTCTGCCAGCCAAGCACCATACCTGTCGGGCGGCAGGCGATCTGCGCCGTGACATTCGCGCCCTGCTTGCGGGCGTCATCTGTCAGGCGGAGCATGTCGCGCCACTTTTCCGGTTCCACCGGTGACTGGAGAAGCGCATAGGTGACGGGCAACCCGGTTTCGGCGGAAAGCTCCTTCATCCAGATGAACTCTTCTTCCGCCGGGGTCATGTCGGACGCCATTTCAAAGACGCCGTGGCCTGCCTGACCAAGCGCGCGGCCAATGCCCATCAGTTCTGCCTTGTTGGCGAAGGTGCCGGGCACCGGCTCGCCGTCTTTCGAAAGATGCAGCATGGTGCGCGAGGTGGAGAAGCCAAGCGCGCCCGCCGCGATGCCTTCGCGCACGATCTCGGCCATCTTCACAATGTCTTCTTCGGTCGCCGCCTCGTTGCGCGCGCCGCGCTCGCCCATCACATAGGCGCGGACGGAGCCATGCGGCACCTGCGTCGCCACGTCGAGCACGCGGGACTGCCTGTCGAGGCTGTCCATATACTCGGGGAAGGTTTCCCAGTCCCATTTGATGCCTTCGGCAAGGGCGGAGCCGGGAATATCCTCGACGCCCTCCATCAGTTCGATCAGCCAGTCATGCTTGTCGGGGCGGGCGGGGGCAAATCCGACGCCGCAATTGCCCATCACGACGGTCGTGACCCCATGCCAGCAGGAAGGTGAGAGCAGCGGGTCCCATGTCACCTGGCCATCATAATGGGTATGGATATCTACCCAGCCCGGCGTGACGACAAGGCCGGTCGCGTCGATCTCGCGCGTGCCCTTCGCTGTGATCTTGCCGACTTCTGTAACAAGGCCGTTGTCGATGGCGATGTCGGCTGTGCGGCCTTTGGCGCCTGTGCCGTCTACAACCAGACCGCCGCGAATGACGAGATCGTGCATCCTCTATCCTCCCTCACGATAGCTCTATGTCTGGCACATTACGCGCCCTGGGGAGGCGGGAGCAACAAAAATTAGACCAAAGTCTATTTTTGTGTGAGTCAGGCTGTGACGGGGTTCGGAAGCGGTTTGCCGTCGAAAAAGGCGTCGAGATTGGCAATCACCGCATCACCCATTGCCTCGATCGCTTCAGATGAGCCTCCGCCGATATGCGGCGTCACAACCACATTGGGCAGGGTGATGAGGTCGGTGCGCGGTTCCGGTTCGTTTTCGAAAACGTCCAGACCTGCGCCTGCAATGGTGCCGTTCTTCAAGGCATCAATCAGTGCATCTTCGTCGATGGCGGAGCCGCGCGAGATGTTGATGACATGGCCTTTCGCGCCAAGGGCGGCCAGCACGTCGGCATTGATCATGTGCCGGTTCGTCTCGTCCGCGCGATGGGCGAGGATCAGCGTGTCGGCCCATGTGGCGAGGCTCAGCACATCGGGGAAATAGCGATAGGGCACGCCCCGCTTTTCGGAGCGGCCGTGATAGGCAATCTCGGTTTCGAAACCTTCGAGCCGCTTTGCGATCTTCATGCCGATGGCGCCTAGACCGACAATGCCCACCTTGCGACCGGTAAGGCCGCGCAGAAAGAGAAGCGGTGCCGGATTGTCTCCGCGCCACTTGCCTGCGCGGGTGAGGCGGTCGGCCGCCACAACCTGACGGACAGAGGCAAGCAGAAGGGCAATGGCGAGATCGGCGACGGTTGCGGCATTCGCGCCGACCGTGTTTGCGACCTTGATGCCACGCGCCGTAGCGGCTTCGATATCCACGCCTTCATAGCCCGAGCCGAAGCAGCAAACGAGTTTCAGCTTCGGCATGGTGTCGAAAAACTCGGCACCCATCTCGACAGCGCCGATGGTGACGAGCGCTTCCGCTTCGCCCTTTCGGGCGGGGTCGGTGAGGATGGTGTAGCGGGGAGCGAGTTTCTGTTCGAAGGCCTTGCCAAGCGGCAGGCCGAGAAAGACTGCGGGTCTCATAATCTCTGCTTTACTCTCCGGCGCGGGCGAGAAGGGCGCGCGCCTGTTTCAGATGCGGAATGTCGAGCATCACACCATCAAGCGCGATGACGCCGACATCTCCCGCCTGTTCAAAGGCGGCAATGACGGCTCGCGCATGGGCGAGGTCGTTCTCGCTCGGCGTGAACACTTCGTTGATGATCGGGACCTGCGCCGGGTGAATGGCCATCTTGCCGGTGAAGCCGTCGCGGATCGCGGCGCGGGCTTCTGCCTCAAGGCCTTTCTCGTCGCGGAAATCTTTCCAGATGCTGTCCACCGGCTGCACTTCTGCTGCAACGGCGCCAAGCAGTGTCAATGTTCGGGCGAGCTGGTAGGGGCCGGTATAGTTACCGTTCTCATCCTTGTTATCGCGCGCACCAAGTGAGGCGGCGAGGTCTTCTGCCCCCCAGGTGAGGAAGGAAAGCCGCTTGTGTGCGCCTGCATAGGTGTGGAGCGTGAAGAGTGAGGCTGCCGTTTCGGTGGCGACGCAGCCAAGGCCGATATGTTTCGCGCCGCCCATATGGTCGATGCGATCACCGACCTTCTTCACACATGCACCGGAAAGTGTTTTCGGGATCATGATGAGGTCGGGCATGGCGGGAATGACTGTTTCGAGATCCTTTTCCCAAAAGGGCGTGTCGAGCGCGTTTATCCGCACGATCAGGCGCGGGCCTGAGCGATCCGCCGTCTTGAGATAGGCGGCGGCGGCATTGCGCGCTGCTTCCTTCGCGGAGAGGGCAACGGAATCCTCAAGGTCGAGGATCAGCGCATCTGCGCCACAGCTTGCGGCTTTCGACAATTTCTTTTCGCTGTCGGCAGGAACGAAGAGGAACGAGCGCATCCGTCAATCCTCCGCATTCTTCGCATGCATGAAAGCCTGCCGCGTGCAGATGGCGACTTCCTCATCACGCTGGTTGAAGGCCTTGTGCTCGAAAGTGACGATGCCGGCCTTGGGGCGAGAGCGGGAGCGGCGCTTCGAGACGACGCGCGTTTCAATGCGCAGCGTGTCACCGTGAAAGACCGGCTTTGGAAAGGTGATGTCCGTCATGCCGAGATTGGCGATGGTGGTGCCAAGCGTCGTGTCATGCACCGAAATGCCGATCATCAGGCCGAGGGTGAAAAGGCTGTTCACCAGCGGCTTGCCGAACTCCGTTTCCGTCTCGGCATAATGATGGTCGAGATGAAGAGCGGCCGGGTTCATCGTCATTGTGGAAAAGAGGACATTATCCGTCTCGGTGACGGTGCGCCTGATCGGGTGCCTGAAAATCTGTCCTTCTTCGAACTCTTCGAAATAAAGTCCCGGCATTCTTCTTTCCGCTATTGTTTCGCATGCTGTATCGCAGCGCGCTGCCCGGCTAGGTTATAGCCTCAGGTATCAGAACATGAAATGACACAGGGGGGATAAGTGGATTTCCGGTTCAGCGAGGAACAGGAGGCAATCCGCGAGGCGGTCGCCCGTATCTGCGCGAAGTATGACGATGCCTATTGGCTGAAGCGCGACCGCGAGGGCGGCTTTCCCGATGATTTTGTTGCGGATATTGCAGGCGGCGGCTGGCTCGGCATTGCCATGCCGGAAGCCTATGGCGGGGCCGGTCTTGGCGTGACGGAAGCGGCCATTGTTGCGCAGACCATTGCGGAATCAGGTGCGTGCCTTTCCGGCGCCTCGGCCATTCACATCAATCTCTTCGGGCCGATGCCCGTTGTCGTGTTTGGCACGGATGAGCAGAAGGAGCGGAACCTGCCGCCGCTCATTCGGGGCGAGGATCGCTGCTGTTTCGGCGTGACGGAGCCGGATGCGGGGCTCAATACGACCGCGATTTCAACGCGGGCGGAGCGGGACGGCGACCATTATGTCGTTCATGGCCGCAAGATGTGGACCTCCACCGCGCAGAGCGCGAACAAGATTTTGCTGCTTGCGCGGACGACGCCCAAAGAGCAATGCGCAAAGCCGACGGAAGGCCTGTCACTTTTCTACACGGATCTTGATCGCGGCGGCGCAACCGAAGTGCGCGAGATCGAGAAGATGGGACGGAAGGCGGTCGACTCCAATGCCGTGTTCTTTGACGGGCTTCGCGTGCCGAAGGGCGATCTGATCGGCGAGGAAGGGAAGGGCTTTCACTATCTCCTGCACGGGCTGAACCCGGAGCGTGTGCTGATCGGTGCGGAGGCGGTGGGGGTCGGGCGTATTGCGCTCAAAAAGGCGACTGACTATGCGCGGGAGCGCGAGGTGTTTGGCCGCTCGATCGGGCAAAATCAGGCGATCCAGCATCCGCTGGCGCGCTGCTGGGCGGAGCTTGAGGCAGCGAATCTGATGGTGTTCAAGGCAGCGGCGCTTTATGACGCGGGCGAGAATTGCGGCGCGGAGGCGAATGCCGGCAAGTATCTCGCAGCCGAAGCGGGCTTCCGGGCCTGTGAAACGGCGATCATGACGCATGGCGGCATGGGGTACGCCAAGGAATTTCATGTGGAGCGCTATATGCGGGAAATCATGATTGCCCGCATCGCCCCGGTGAGCCGCGAACTGATCCTCAGCTTTATCGCAGAGCGCGTGCTGGGGCTGCCAAAGTCATATTGAACAAGGAATTACATGACCTTCTCCCTTCATGAACGCCTTGCCGCCGACACGTTTCTCGTAACGGACCTTACCCTTTGCCGGGTGCTTCTGATGAATGACCGGCGCTTCCCCTGGCTCATTCTTGTGCCGCGGCGGGCAGGGTTGCGGGATTTTGATGATGTGCCAGGGGCGGAGAAGCCGAACTTCCATGCGGAGATTGATCTTGCTTCCGTGGTTCTCAGGGATGCAGTCGGGGCGGAGAAGATGAATGTGGCCGCACTCGGCAATATGGTGCCGCAGCTTCATGTTCACGTGATTGCCCGGTTCGCGGGGGATGCGGCCTGGCCTGGCCCTGTCTGGGGTGTGGGGCAGGCGGAGCCTTATGGCGAGGATGAGAAGCGGGCGCTGATCGAGAAACTTGCCCGCAGCTTTCACGGTTAACGATTGGTTTAAGACTTAAAGCCTAGTGTCCTTTCCGAGGACGGGCATGGTGCCCGCATGTCAGGAACGGATCCTTGGACAGCTTTCAGGGTACAGCACTCATCGCCGACCCTTCTGCTGCGGCAGGGCAGGCTGCGGCCTATCTGCTGGAGCGGCTCGGCTTTCGCGTGGTGCTCACTGACAATGCGGATGAAGCTCTGGCCTTGATTGCCGGAACCGGCCCTGATCTGGTGCTGGCCGAGGCCCGCGCCATCACGCGGGACGGGCGCTGGCTCACCGAGGCCATCCGGCGCCGGCCGGGGGGGCAGGCCCCCTGTCTCTTCCATGTGACGGCTGAAAGCGGTGCCGCCTCCATTCACCGCGCCATCGAGGCGGGGGCGGATGACTATCTCGTGAAGCCATATGACGAGGCTCTTCTCCGCTTCAAGCTGATGCAGGCAAAGATGCGCGGACGGTTTGGCAGCCGCGCGAAGCTCCGTCTCGTGCAGGATAATGATGCCGTCGCGGCAATGCCGCAGGCTCAGGCCGGGGCGCGGACGGGTGATACCTCATGGCGCTTCCGGCTCTATGGCCGCGCCGTCTGACCGGTCGGTCCGCACCTTCTCGATCAATGACTTACGGCACGGAAGCGAGTTTCTGAATCGGCATGTTCAGATGCCGATTCAACTGCTTCGACCATTCTCTCAGCTCTCTGGCTAGACTTGAGAAAATGAATCCGCTTGGCTGCATAACTATCTGAAAACAGGATTATTTTTCGTTTTCCTTGCTCCAGTTTTCAAGGTAGTCGAGGCTGCGCAGATAGGGCCGCAATCCGAGCAGGCCAGCCGTCACCGAGACCGTCAGAACGATAGCCGGAACGAGAACCAGCGAGTAGCGGAGCATGGCTTCATCGCCATAGACATAGTCCGTCGCAAGCGCGATCGAGGTCGGGCCGAGGCCAAGGCCGATGATGCTCACCACGAAGATCAGGATGGCGGAGGCGAAACCGCGCATCTGGTTCGGCATAAGTTCCTGCAGGGCGGAGGGGCCGGCGCCCGTGGTGAAGGTCGAGAAGAAGGTGGCAGGGCACAGCAGGATCAGCGCGGTCCAGGGGCTATCCATCAGCGGATAGAGCACCGCGAAGGGCAGTGCGCCCAGCCCGGCCCCCATGCAGACCATCATGCGGCCATTGCGGATGCCGCGTGAGGTCAGGTAGTCGCCCGCCCAGCCGCCGGTGACGACGCCCGCCGTGCCGAAGACCACGATCACCCAGCCATACCACCAGCCCGCCAGCGGATAGGACCAGTCATAGGTACGGACAAAGAAGGTCGGTATCCAGGCCGCGACGCCATAGGCCATGAGCGCGGACAATGCGTAGCAGAGATTGAGGGGAATGATGGTGCGCCAGTTCCGGCCCATATAGGAGAGCACTTCGGCGACAGGCACCTCGACCGTCTTGCTGGTCCCGTCAGCGGCAATCGCCGTGCGGACATGGCCGCGCCGCTCCGGTTCTTTCAGGGTCCATATCCAGAGGGCGACCAGAATGCCGGGAAGGCCGACAATGAAGAAGGTGAGCTGCCAGGCATAGACCTCGCCCACGAGCGGCAGGACCGTGCTGCCGCCTTCCGAAACAAGCGCAATGACGCCTGCGCCGATGATGAGGGCGAGGCCCGCACCGATATAGACGCCCATGCCATAGACGCCGAGCGCGAAGCCGAGGCGCTTGGGCGGGAAATAGTCAGCGATGATCGAATAGGCGGCGGGGGAAAGGGCCGCCTCACCGACGCCGACACCGGCGCGGAAGATGAAAAGCTGGAGGAAGGAGCGTGCCGTTCCGCAGAGGGCGGTCATCAGGCTCCAGACGAAAACGCCGACTGCGATGATGTTCAGGCGGTGGTAGCGGTCCACCATGCGGCCGATGGGCAGGCCCGCGATGCAATAGAAAAGGGCGAACGCGAAGCCTTGCAGCAGGCTCATCTGCGTGTCGGAAATCGCAAGGTCGCGTTTGATGGGGCCGACCAGCAGGCTCAGGATCTGGCGGTCGATGAAGGAGAAGGTGAAAGCCAGAACGAGGACGGCCACCACATACCACGCATAAATCTGGTTCGGATACGGGCGCTCTGTCTTGTCCTGCCTTGTCTGGTGCTGTTCTTGCTCGATTTCGGCGGCCAGTTCGACTTCTGACATGGTTCCTCCCCGGTTTTTTTGCGGCTTGAAACCGCTTTTCTTCAGCTTATCGCGGGGGGCCGAAAATGCCCGTGAAAAACGCGTGATTTCCGCCGGGTGGAACGGAATTGCGCTGGCATGAGGCTTGCGACCTTTCCGGCATAAGGAAAGGAAGCGGCCTCCATGAGCCTCGTCGAAAACATCGCCATTCAGCCGACAATCGCCTCTGCGCTTCAGGCTGCGAGCCAGCGTACGGGCGTGGAGTTCGACTATCTTCTGAAGACGGCGATGCGGGAGTCGAGCCTTGATTGTGATGCAAAATCAAAGACTTCCAGCGCGTGTGGACTATTTCAGTTTACCGAACAGAGCTGGCTCGGCACGCTGAAGAAGTATGGCGGGGAACTGGGACTTTCCGCTGAAGCGGCGAAGATCAGCACCACACCGCAGGGCCGGTTCCATGTGGAAAATGCTGCCCAAAGGGCGGAAATTCTTGCCCTTCGAAATGATCCCCATGTCTCGGCCTTGATGGCGGCTGCCTATACGCAGGAGAGCGCGTCACTCCTTGAGAACCGGCTTGGGCGGAGTGTGGGGGAGGGCGAGCTTTACATGGCCCACTTCCTCGGCGCGGGGGGTGCTGCGAAACTCATCACGGCGGCGGAACAGACGCCCGATATGCGGGCCGATCTTCTCTTTCCGGCAGCAGCGGCGGCAAACCGTCTGATCTTCTACCAGAAGGATGGCACCCCCCGGAGCGCGGAAGAGGTTTATCGCAACCTCGTCTCGAAACATGAGGGGGTGGATGCGACCCGCTATGCTGATGCCGCGAAGCGGCCTCTGCCGCCAAAGCCTGCGGGCCCGGTGCCTGCGCCTGACCTTTCCGGCGGCGAAACGCGCCGCAACTATGCGACGCGGGGGGCGACGCTCGCTGCCACTTCGGGCGGACGCACACCTGCAATGGCGTCGGGCTTTGGCCGTGCGCCGCTGAAGCTCACTTCCACCGTCGTCGAAATCCTTGCCTCGCTCGATCCGATGGCCGGAGGCCGGGAGGCGGGGCGGAGCGGGGCGAGCGAACGCAATGAGGAAGCCCGCGAACGGCGCGACGCGCGCCGCGAGCGCGAGACGGTCGATTTGCGGGCGGCCCGCGCCTATCGCCGCGCCTGATCCTTCCCTTTTCTGCAAGACCCGACCAAATGCCGCATGGCGGCGGGACGATCCATGAATAAGATACTTGTCAAATGTATCTTATGAGGCTGCCATGACGGATGGGCGCGAAGATTTCGGACCACGCAGCGCGCAGGTGCCGTGGGGCGCAAATGGTGATGATGTGACCAATGAGCGGGAGATCGAGCAGGTTGTACGCAGCTTCTATGCGCGTATCCGCGCGGACGCGGAACTCGGACCGATCTTCGAGCGCGTCATCGGTGACAATTGGGAGCCGCATCTTCTGAAGATGTGCGACTTCTGGTCAAGCGTGATGCTCACCACGGGGCGCTACAAGGGCCAGCCCATGATTGCGCATCTGAAGCTGAAGCAGGTGACGCCGAAGCATTTCGACCGCTGGCTGATGCTTTTCCGCGAAACGACGGAAGAAATCTGCGCGCCGGACACAGCGGATCGTTTCATGGAGAAGGCGGCGCGGATTGCGGAGAGCCTGCAACTCGGCATGTTTTTCAGGCCGGAGCGGCACGACCCGGAAAAAGGCGTTCCATCACGGGGCCAGATGACCCCGTGATGAAGTGACGATGTTACTTCCCGACCTTGTCGAAATCGCTCGCATCGTGGCGTTCGGGAAGCTGGCTTGAAGGATCGCCCCAGGTGCGGTTCACCATGCGGCCGCGCTTCACGGCGGGACGCTCGGCGATTTCGTCGGCCCAGCGGTTCACATGCTTGTATTCATGGACGCTGAGAAACTCTGCCGCTTCATAAAGAACGCCTTTGGCAAGCGCGCCGTACCACGGCCAGATCGCCATGTCGGCGACGGTATATTCATCGCCAGCGATGAAACGGTTTTCGGCAAGCTGACGGTCAAGCACATCCATCTGGCGCTTCACTTCCATGGCGAAGCGGTCGATCGCATATTCGATCTTCACCGGCGCATAGGCATAGAAATGTCCAAAGCCACCGCCGAGATAGGGCGCTGACCCCATCTGCCACATCAGCCATGAATAACATTCGGCGCGCTTTGACATATCCTTCGGCACAAAGGCACCGCCGAACTTTTCCGACAGATAGAGCAGGATCGCGCCGCTTTCGAAAATACGCGTCGCCGGGTTGGTCGAGCGGTCGAGCAGGGCAGGGATTTTCGAGTTCGGGTTGACCGAGACGAAACCCGAACCGAATTGCTGGCCCTCACCGATATTGATGAGCCAGGCATCATATTCAGCACCCTTGTGGCCTGCTTCCAGAAGCTCCTCCAGCATGACCGTGACCTTCACACCATTCGGCGTTGCCAGGGAGTAGAGCTGGAAGGGATGCTTGCCGACCGGAAGCTCCTTCTCATGCGTCGCGCCAGCGATAGGACGGTTGATGTTCGAGAAGCGGTTGGTGTTCTTGTCCTGATTCCAGGTCCAGACTTTTGGCGGGGTGTAGCTGTTCTCGGTCATGGCGCGCTCCGTCGCTGATGTCAGGTGGATATATTCGTCTGCGGATAATCTATCGGATGGCCCCGGCGGTGCGGAGAGCTTCGATCTCCTCTTCCGCGAAACCGGCTTCTTTCAGGGTATCAATCGTGTGCTGGCCAAGAGCGGGCGCTGCGGATTTCGGCGTGTCGTCATAGCCGGGGAAGCGCACGGGCGAGGCCGGAGAGAGATAGGTGCCGCTGCCATCCTCTTCCGGCACCTTTACATAGGCGCCGGCCGCATGGGCTTGCGGGTCGGCAAACACATTGGCGGGGCTCATGAGCGGTGCCCAGATGATGTCCTCCGCATCGAGCTTCTCGCGCCAATATTCAACATCATGCTGGATGAAGGCGGCATCGAGGATATCGACAAGCTCGGCCGCATTGGCGCGGCGATTCTTGGGAGTGTCGAAGCGCGGGTCCGTTTCGAGTTCCGGCTTGCCAATGGCGCGGCAGACAGCAGTCCAGTCCACCGTTCCCTGACGCGGCACGATGACGATCCATGTATCCTTCGTCTGGAAGAAATTGCTGATCGGCATCACCGCTTCATGGCGCGACTTGGTGGAGCCGAGCTTGCCATAGCGAAGCTGGACTGCCGTGTCCGAGCCAGCGGCATAGATACCTGCGCGCAGCAGCGAGGCTTCGACGAGGCGGCCCGTGCCGGTCTTCTGGCGTTCGACAAGGGCAGCGAGGATGCCGCTGACAGTCGCCATGCTGGTGGTGTGGTCGCCAATGCCGGTGCGGAGCGTGACCGGCTCCTTGCCCTTCACTGTCTGCAACCAGCCAATGCCCGAGCGGGCATAGAAGGCGGCGATGTCGAATCCGGGGCGGTCGCGATCCGGCCCTTCAAGGCCGTAGCCCGTGACGCTTGCATAGACGAGGCGGGGGTTGATGGCTTTCAGGCTCTCATAGTCAAGGCCCGCGCGCTCCAGCCCGCCGGGGCGGACATTGGTGATGAAGACATCTGCGTCCTTCACGAGCCGCTTTACCGCCTCGACGCCTTCCGGCTTCGATGTGTCGATGGCGAGGCCCTTTTTTCCGCGATTGTCGAGGTCGAAGATGGGGGAACCCTTCAGGTGGTCAGCGCCGACATTCTTCATGGTGTAGCGCATGGGGCAGCCCGACAGAGGCTCGATCTTGATGACCTCCGCGCCCCAGTCCGCGAGAATGCCGCCCGCGCCCGGCGCGGCGATATAGGTGGCCATTTCGATGACCTTGATGCCCTCAAGCATGGATTCCGGTCCCTGTAGCTGGATTTTCTGATTGGGGCGGATCATCCATGAAAAGGCGGGCGAGTCAAAGTCCGAGGCTCCCACGAGGGGGAGGCCGCACGCCGGAATCTACTGGCGGATGACGTAATTTATCCCGCCAGATGACGTCGGGGCACCGCTGTCATGCGCGCGTCATGCCCTTGAGGCGGGACTTTCCTCGCTGTCTTTTTCCGGGGGAGGCGCAGAGGTTAACAAAATCATACGGGCACGGAGCATTACGCGGGGAAAGCCGTCATTTCAGGATCGCCCGGATGCGGATGGAGCGTGTTTCGGCTTTGAAAGTAAACGCTTCCGCAACCGTTCTTGCCTAGGATTTTGGCAGGTGGGCCCGAATTGTTCGGGTGCTGAACGAGAACGCGACCGGGGAACCGGGATGAATGCTGAGAAGCTGACAATAGCTGATGTCGAGCGCCTGCTCTCGGACCCGTCGGAGGACACACGGGCCGAGGTGGCGGCCAAGGTCGCCTTGCAGTTCAGTGAGGTGGAGCTTGCGCCCCGCGAGCGGGAGCTGGCGCATGAGATTCTTGGTTATCTCGTCCATGATGTTGCGGTTTCCGTGCGCGAAGCCCTGTCGCGCTGTCTGACTTCCAATGCCGCTGCGCCGCGTAACATCGTGCTTCAGCTTGCGCGTGACATCGACAAGGTCGCAATTCCGGTTCTCGAAAAATCGCCCGTTCTCACGGATGAAGATCTTGTCGGGCTTGTTTATTACGGCTCGCCCGAAAAACAGTGCGCGATTGCAGGGCGTGCAACACTCGGCGCGCAGGTTTCAGAAGCAATTGCCCATCGCGGCCATCGCAGTGCTGTTCTTACACTCGTTCACAATTCCGGTGCCGTCATCAATGAAGCGGCGGCCACCATGCTTGCCGAACGCTATGCTGATGACAGCGATGTCGCAGCGCCGCTGGTGCAGCGCGGAGAATTGCCGGCGCTTCTCGTCGAGCGGCTGATTGCGATGGTGTCGGAAAATATCCGCACCTATCTCGTGGAGCGTCATGCCATTGAAGGCAGCGTGGCGGCGAGCCTTGAAGAGCAGGCCCGCGAGCGGACCACGACGGATGCGATCCGGCGCATGAGCCAGGACGATATGCGCAAGCTCGTTGCGCAGCTTGCGGAGAATAACCGCCTCACGCCCTCGCTTGTCCTGCGGGCCGCCTGTGCGGGCGAAATCCGCTTTGTGGAAGCGGCGTTTGCGGAACTCACCGATGTGCCCGATGAACGCATCTGGCGGCTCATTCACGATGTGGGGGCGCTTGGTTTCCGTGCGGTCTATGCGCGCGCCGGTATGTCGGAAGCGCTTTACCCGGCCTTTCGGCGGGTGCTCGACACGTATCATGCGGTGCGGAGTTCTGACGGCTCGCTCGATCTTGAGCTTTATCGCTTCCATGTCCTTGAAGGGCTGCGCGAGACCTTCGAGCATATAGCGGCCGATGATCTCGACACGATGATCGACCGGCTCGCGAATATCGCCACGGTGCCCGCAATGGCGCCGCGCCGGCATGTTGCCTGAAACGCCGTCTGATTTTTAGAGAAGCGTTTTTGTGCAAAACGCACTAGCTTGCCTTTCTTCGATACTGAGGAAGGACAAGCCCCATGAATCACCATCAGGAAGCTTTCATCTGTGACGCGGTTCGCACGCCTATCGGGCGTTATGGCGGGGCGCTTTCCAGCGTGCGGGCCGATGATCTCGGCGCGGTGCCGCTGAAGGCGCTGATGGAGCGGAACCCCGGTGTAAACTGGGCGCGGGTGGATGATGTGATCTTTGGCTGCGCGAACCAGGCCGGTGAGGACAACCGCAATGTCGCGCGTATGTCATCACTGCTGGCGGGGTTGCCCGAAAGTGTTCCCGGCTCCACCGTGAACCGGCTTTGCGGGTCGGGCATGGATGCCATCGGCACGGCGGCGCGGGCGATCAAATCCGGCGAAGCGGGGCTGATGATTGCTGGCGGCCTGGAAAGCATGTCGCGTGCGCCTTTCGTGATGGGCAAGGCGACGAGTGCCTTTTCGCGCGACGCGGAAATCTATGACACGACGATCGGCTGGCGCTTCATCAACCCGCTGATGAAGCGGCAATATGGTGTCGATTCGATGCCGGAGACGGCGGAGAATGTCGCCGAAGATTTTCAGATTTCGCGAGAAGATCAGGATGCCTTTGCATGGCGAAGCCAGCAGCGGGCGGGCCGCGCGATTGAAGAAGGCCGCTTCGCGGCCGAGATCGTGCCGGTGACTATCGCCTCGCGCAAGGGCGACATTGTAGTGGACCGAGACGAGCATCCCCGGCCCGATACCACGCTTGAGGCGCTTGCAAAACTCAAGGCCCCCTTCCGCGAGGGCGGCACGGTGACGGCTGGGAATGCGTCCGGCGTCAATGATGGTGCCTGCGCGCTCATTCTTGCCTCAGCAGAAATGGCTGAAGCAAACGGGCTGCGGCCGCGTGCGCGCGTGGTTGCGATGGCGACGGCGGGTGTGCCGCCGCGCATCATGGGGATCGGGCCTGCGCCTGCAACGCGCAAGGTTCTGGAGCGTGCGGGCCTCACGCTCGGCGATATGGATGTGATTGAGCTGAACGAAGCCTTTGCTGCGCAGGGGCTTGCGGTCACGCGCGATCTCGGCTTGCCGGATGATGCGGAGCATGTAAATCCGAATGGCGGCGCGATTGCGCTCGGCCATCCGCTCGGCATGAGCGGCGCGCGACTTGTGACCACGGCGATCTATGAACTTGAAAAGCGGCAGGGCCGCTATGCGCTTTGTACCATGTGCATTGGCGTGGGGCAGGGCATTGCCATGGTGATCGAGCGCGTCTGACGCTCAGAAGCCAAGCGCGATCTGAAGCAGATTGCGTCTGGAAACAAGATCAGAAGAGAAGGCGGCCGGTTTCGCGGCCGTCTTTTTCTTTGGCCGTGTCTTTCGCGCGGGCTTCGGCGTATGCGGCTTCTCCGGCGGTTTCTTCATATGAGGCAAGGTGCGCGGGCGGCGGACAAGGGCGAGCAGATGCCTGTCGGGAAAGAGGCAGGTGCGGTCCAGTCGCCAGGAGACGGCGCGCACTTCCTCACCGGGAATGAAAGCGTCTGCCGCTTCCCATGAATATTCCTCGACGGGGAGAAGAAGCAGTTCTTCTTCCGCTGTCTCCGCCGTTTCCACAAACACATTTTCTGGCAAGGGATCGGTGAGGAGGATTTCTTCCTCGATCTCCGGTTCGGCTGCCGCCACGATGCGCAGAAGCGGCGGTGCCGACCAGCCGATCAGTTCTGCGGGCGATGCAGGCGGCGCGATATGCGAGCCTTGCGCCGATGTGAAGCCGAGGGCGGGAAGGGCCGTGAGCGTGGTCCGGTCTTCGACACCGACTGCCGTTGCGCGAAGCCCGCGCGATACGGCGAGAGAGACGCGGCGGCTCACAAAGCCCAGCCCTGTGCTTTTCAGACGCCGGGCAAACTGGATGATGGCCGCGCCGCCGATCTTCACTTCGTCAAAATGATCGGGTGTCAGCAGGTCGTCCGGCACGATGACTGCACCGCCACCATCGAGCGCGGTGCTGAAGCCGAGGCGGCGGAAGGCGGCGAGTGTTTGCTGTGCTTCTGCGCCATGCCGCGCGAAGGCGCCTTCCGGTACTTCCAGAACAAGAAGGCTGCGCTCGAGGCCATGTTCATCCATGATCCGGTCGAGCGCGCCGGGCAGCCCCTTGTCTGCAAGATCAGGCGCGCCGAGATTGACGGAGAGGGGCCAGTGCTGACCGGTCCGCTGCCACTTCGCGATGGTTTCCGCTGCGGCATGTGCGACAAACCGGGTCAGCTCGCCGCTGCGTTCGCGCCGCTCGAAGAAGGAGAGGAAAAGCCCAGGCGGGAGCAGACCATAATCAGGGTGTTTCCAGCGAATATAGGCTTCCGCACCAAGCACTTCGCCTGTTGCCAGGCAGAGTTTCGGCTGGCACACGAGGAACAGGTGCTTCGCGTCAAAGGCGAGGTCAATGTCCCTGTTGGTCAGGCGAAAGGAACTGCTGTACATCTTTTTACCGGACGGTACGCGACTGCATCGGGAACAAGGTCCATGTCCAGCCTCGGATATGCTCCTTTATGAGTGCTTAACCGGCCGCGACGAGCGACGGACAACGTCGCCAGAAGGTCAACGGGACAGGTGAAATTCGATTCAAAATCGAAATCACAGACAGGGAGCGAGCGAGATGGCGAACGGGCAAGGGCAGGCGGGGAGTGACAGGCTCATTCCGGCAGCGACGATTCTGTTGCTGCGGGACGGCATGGAAGGGCTCGAAGTGTTCATGGTGGTGCGGCATCACCAGATCGACTTTGCGAGCGGTGCTCTGGTGTTTCCGGGCGGCAAGGTGGACAAGCTCGACATGGCACCGGCTGTGCGTGAGCGCGCCGATGGCATGGACGGTCTTGATGACTGGGAGTTTTCCATGCGGGTGGCGGCGATCCGCGAAGCCTTCGAAGAATCAGGCGTGCTGCTGGCGCGCTCCGAGCAGACAGGCTCGATCATTGATGCGGGGCGGCTCAAGGGGCTTGAGCATTACCGCGACCCTCTCAATCGGGGTGAGGTGGGCATTGCCGATTTCCTCGCGCGGGAGGGGCTGCGTCTTGCGGGCGACATGCTGACGCCGTTTGCGCATTGGATCACGCCCAACATGATGCCGAAGCGCTTTGACACGCGGTTTTATCTTGCGAATGCGCCGGAAGATCATCTCGCCGTGCATGACGGGTCGGAGTCGGTGGACAGTGTGTGGATCAGGCCGGACATTGCGCTGCGTGAAGCCGAGGAAGGCAAGCGCACAATCATTTTCCCGACACGGATGAATGTCGAAAAACTTGGCCACAGCCCGAATGTCAGCCATGCAATCGAGACAGCGAAAAAGACACCCGTTGTCACGGTGGAGCCGCAGGTGACGAAGAATGAAAAGGGCGAGCCCATCCTGCGTATTCCGGCAGAAGCGGGATACAGCGTGACGGATGAACCTCTTTCCGCCGTTGCAAATGTGGCAAAACCGAAAGCGGGCTGATCGCCTTCCTCAATAGAGGAACTGTTCGGTGATGATGCGTTCTTCCAGCCCGTGGTCGAGGTCGAAGAGCATGAGGAGATCGATGCTTTCATCTTCCTCGACTTCCACCACGCGGACCTGACGGAACTCCGTATGGTCCGCGACGGCGCTGACGGGGCGCTTGTCTGATTCCAGAATGTCGAAGCGCACTTTCGCGCGATGCGAGAGCAGGGCACCGCGCCAGCGGCGCGGGCGGAAGGCGCTGATTGGCGTAAGGGCGAGAAGCGCTGCATCAATCGGCACGATCGGCCCCTGCGCTGACAGATTATAGGCGGTAGAGCCTGCGGGTGTTGCGACCAGAATGCCGTCGCAGATCAGCTCTTCCATGCGCGTCTTGCCATCGATGGAGATGCGAATCTTCGCCGCCTGATAGGTCTCGCGCAGCAGGGAGACTTCGTTGATCGCGAGAGCTTCGTGCTGGCTGCCGTCGGCCAGCGTTGCATGCATGCGCAGAGGGTGAATGGTGGCAAGCTCGGCCGCAGCAAGACGCTCCTTCAGATTGTCTTCGCGGTACTCATTCATCAGAAAGCCGATGGAGCCGCGATTCATCCCGTAGATCGGGATGCGGCGGTTCATATATTGATGGAGCGTCTGGAGCATGAGACCGTCGCCCCCGAGCGCGACGATGACATCGGCCTCCTCGGGCGCGGTCTCGCCATAGCGTTTGACAAGCGCCGCATGGGCGGAGCGCGCTTCAGGTGTGTCTGTCGCGACGAAGGCGATCTTCTCGAATGTCATCGTCTTCTCTTTCACGGGCGGGCCGAATTCCACAAGTATAAGGAGGTAAGCATATGGACGGCGAGAAGCAAGCCAAGGCTGAGGGCGAGTTTGTCTTCCTTTATTCGAGTTTCGGGTCGGAAGAGGAGGCGGGCCGCGTGGCGGAGGCGCTCGTCCGTGAGCGGCTGGCGGCCTGTGTGAACATCCATCCTGCCATGCGCTCCGTTTACGAATGGAAAGGAAGGGCGGAGGTGGCCGGGGAAGCGGCGGCCTTCATCAAGACGCAGGCAGCCCTTTTGCCGGTGGTGATGGAGAGGCTTCGGGCGCTTCATTCCTATGAGGTGCCGACCATGTTGGTACTGCCGATTGCGGGCGGGAATGACGATTATCTGGCCTGGGCGCGAGGGCAGTTGCGGGAAGCGTGAGCCTTGTCAGCCGCCCGTGAGGGACATGTGGCGGGCAATGGCAGGACGGTTGTGCTCCCGGTCGATGATGAAGTCGTGACCTTTGGGCTTCCGGCCAATGGCTTCGTCAATCGCGCTGTCGAGAAGCGTATCATCCTTGCTGGCGCGAAGGGGCGCGCGGAGATCTGCGCTATCCTCCCGACCGAGACACATATAGAGCGTGCCTGTGCAGGTGAGGCGGATGCGGTTGCAGCTTTCACAGAAATTATGCGTCAGCGGCGTGATGAAACCGAGCCTGCCGCCTGTCTCCTTCACATGGACATAACGCGCGGGGCCACCCGTGCGCATATCCAGCTCTTCAAGCGACCACCGGGTTGCGAGGGCACGGCGAACATCCGAGAGCGGCAGATATTGCGCTATGCGGTCGCCTTCAATATCGCCCATGGGCATGGTTTCGATGAGCGTGATGTCGTGCCCTTCACCATGCGCCCATTCAATGAGAGCCGGGATTTCTGCTTCATTCATGCCTTTGAGCGCAACGGTGTTGATCTTGATGCGTAGCCCGGCGCGCTTTGCGGCGTCGATTCCTTCGAGCACTTGCGGGAGACGGCCCCAGCGAGTGATCTGCTGAAAGAGACCGGGCTTCAGCGTGTCCAGTGACACGTTCACGCGGCGAATGCCTGCTGCGAAAAGCTCGTCAGCATAGCGCGCAAGCTGGCTGCCATTGGTGGTGAGGGTCAGTTCGTCGAGCGCGCCGCTGTCGAGATGGCTGCCAAGAGCGCGGATGAGCGTCATCACATCGCGGCGCATCAGCGGTTCGCCACCCGTCAGCCGGATTTTCCGCACCCCTTTCCGCACAAAGGCGGAGCAAAGGCGGTCCAGTTCCTCCAGCGTGAGAAGGTCAGCCTTCGGCAGAAAGGTCATGTGCTCGGACATGCAATAAACACAGCGGAAATCGCAGCGATCTGTCACCGACACGCGGAGATAGGTCACCTCCCGCCCGAAAGGATCGATCATCCCCGGCGCGGCGCCTGCCTCTGCAATGGGCGTTTCCATGTCCATGAGCGGACTATAGCATTCGGCGGGCGTGATTTCGTCCCCATGCGGGATGGGGTTTTGTGGAGGCGCAGCGCGGGTTAGCCTCTCGCCAAGAAAAAAGGAGGGGGAGGCCATGGCCGACTATATTCTCGCGATTGACCAGGGCACGACGAGCACAAGGGCGCTTCTGTTTGACCGCTCAGGCTCGCCCATGCGGGTGCGGCAGAAGGAACTGCGCCAGATTTTCCCGCAGGATGGCTGGGTGGAGCATGATGCGGCGGAGATTTGGGCGGCCACGCTGGAGGTTTGCCGTGGCGTGCTGACCAGCGGCACGACGGCGCAGAACATCGCTGCCATAGGCATCACCAATCAGCGCGAGACGACCGTGCTCTGGGACCGCGCAACGGGCGAGCCGGTCCATAATGCGATTGTCTGGCAGGACAGGCGCACGGCGGATTATTGCGCGGAGCTGAAGGCGCAAGGCAAGGAAGCGCTGGTTCAGGCCAAGACCGGACTGCTGCTCGATCCTTATTTTTCCGGTACGAAACTTCGCTGGCTGCTCGACAATGTGGAAGGAGCGCGGGAGCGAGCGGAAAAGGGAGAGCTTTGCTTCGGTACGGTGGATTCCTGGCTCATTTACAAGCTCACCGGCGGCAAGCGGCATGTGACCGATGCGACGAATGCCTCGCGCACGCTTCTTTTCAACATCGGGACGAGTGAATGGGATGACGAACTGCTCATGCTGTTCGGCATTCCGCGCGCTGTGCTGCCGGAAGTTCTCGATTGCTGCGCGGATTTTGGCACCACAGAAAAGAGCCTGCTTGGGGCGGAGATTCCAGTCGCGGGTGTGGCGGGCGACCAGCAGGCAGCGACCGTGGGGCAAGCCTGTTTCGAGCCGGGACTTATGAAATCAACCTATGGCACGGGTTGCTTTGCGGTGCTCAACACAGGCACGAAGCGCGTTGAAAGCCATAACCGTCTGCTTGGCACGATTGCCTATCGCATTGGCGGCGAGACGACCTATGCACTTGAGGGGTCGATCTTCATGGCGGGTGCAATCGTGCAATGGCTGCGCGACGAGATGAAGCTCATCGGTTCATCAGCCGACAGCGAGAAGATGGCGCGGGAGGCGAACCCGAACTCTCATGCCGTGCTCGTGCCCGCCTTTACCGGGCTTGGTGCGCCTTATTGGGAACCGGCGGCGCGCGCGGCCCTTTTCGGCATGACGCGGGATACGGGCGCGAAAGAGATCGTGCGCGCGGCGCTTGAAAGCGTGTCCTATCAGACGCGCGATCTCATGGATGCAATGGGCGCAGACATGAAGATGGCGGGGCTTACCAGCCCGCAGGCGCTGCGTGTCGATGGCGGCATGGTGGCGAATAACTGGTTCGCGCAGAACCTTGCCGACATTCTGGGACGGCCTGTTGAAAGGCCGGAAATCACAGAGACGACGGCGCTGGGTGCCGCCTATCTGGCCGGGATGCATATCGGATTTTACGGCGACAGGGCGGATGTGGCGGCGCATTGGCGCTGCGAGCGCGCCTTCTCACCTGAAATGGCGGAGGGCGAACGCGCCGAACGCTATGAGCGCTGGCTTGGCTATGTGCGGCGCGTGATTGGATAGGCCCATTTCTTCGCAGATTTTTTCGGCGGCACCGCATTATAATTCTCAGAAGCAAGGACCCGGGAGGACGACATGCCATCGGATGATCTCATTGAGAAGCTGAAGGAGGCGCTTGGTCCGCAAGCGGTGCTGACGGGGGCGGATGCGGCGGAAAAGGCGGCGGGTGGCTGGAGCGCGCTTGGCGTACCGGCGGTGGTGCTGCGCCCGGCGAGCACGGAGGAAGTCTCGGCCGCGCTGAAGCTTTGTCATGCGGCGGGTGAGGCAGTGGTGCCCTGGGGCGGCAAGACGGGTCTGGTCGAAGGGGGCGAGGCCAATGGCCATATTGCGCTCTCGCTTGAGCGGATGAACCGGATCGAAGAGATCGACGAAGCGGGCTGCACGATGACCGTGCAGGCGGGCTGTGTTCTCCAGTCCGTGTGCGAGGCGGCGGATGCGAAGGGGCTTATCTTTCCGCTCGATCTTGGTGCACGCGGTTCGGCAACCATTGGCGGAAATATCTCCACCAATGCGGGCGGCAATCGCGTGATCCGCTATGGCATGACGCGCGACATGGTGCTCGGTATTGAAGCGGTGCTGGCAGACGGCACGGTGATGAGTTCCATGAATCATCTCATCAAGAACAATGCGGGCTATGATCTGAAGCAGCTTTTTATCGGATCGGAAGGCACGCTCGGCATTGTCACGCGTGCTGTGCTGCGCCTCTGGCCGAAGCCGCGTTCGCAGGATACGGGCTTTGTTGCGGTGGAGAGTTTCGACCGTTTGCCGAAGTTCCTGCGCCATATGGAGCGCGCGCTTGGGGGCACGCTCTCGGCCTTCGAAGTGATGTGGGAAGATTTCTACAAGCTGGTGACAAGCGAGCCTGCCAAGGGACGCCCTGTCATTCCGCATGGTCATCCCTTTTATGTGCTGGTTGAATCCATGGGTGGGGATCAGGAGGCAGACAGTGCGCGTTTTGAAGCGGCGATGATGGAGGCGCTGGAGGCGGGCGAGATTTCTGATGCGGTGATTGCAAAGAGCCAGGCCGAGCGCGACACGATGTGGGCGCTTCGGGATGATGTGGCGCAGGTCGTCCACACCTATCCGATGTTCACCTTCGATGTGAGCCTCGGCATCTCCGATATGGAGAGCTATGTCGAGGATGTGCGCGCGGGCCTCAAGGCGAAGTGGCCGGAGAGTTCGCTGATGGTGTTCGGCCATCTCGGAGACGGCAATCTTCACGTCATTCCGGGCCGCTTCCCTGATGCCGAGCTTGCAACAAGACGCAGTGTCGAAGCCGTGGTCTATGGTGAATTGCGCAAGCGTGGCGGCTCTGTGTCAGCGGAGCACGGCATCGGGCTTGAGAAGCGGCCCTATCTCGGCTGGTCGCGTTCTGCGGAGGAGGTTGCGCTGATGCAGCTTCTCAAGCGCACGCTGGACCCGAAGAATATTCTCAATCCCGGCAAGGTGCTGGAGCCTGTTCCCCACGCGAAAGCGGCGGAATAGGGCGGTACATCCCCCGTCGTTTGCAGCGGATACCTTCCCCGTGGCACACTGGCCGGAACAGGAATCCGGTTTCAAGAAATAGTCAGGAAGGTGGGCCCATGTCGGTCGCGGAGAATTTCAACGACATTCCGGTGCGTGAACAGGTAACGGAAGCAGAGTGGCAGGTGCGTGTCGATCTCGCGGCGACTTACCGCCTCGTTGCCCATTACGGCTGGAGCGATCTCATCTACACGCATATCTCTGCGCGCGTGCCGGGGCCGGAGCATCACTTTCTCATCAACCCCTATGGCATGAGCTTTGACGAGATCACGGCATCGAGCCTTGTGAAGATCGATCTCGATGGCAACATCGTCATGCCGACCGACTATATGGTGAACCCGGCTGGCTTCACCATTCACAGCGCGGTGCATATGTCGGTGCCGAATGCGAATGCAGTGATCCATACTCATTCGGATGATGGTGTGGCTGTGTCGGCGCAGGCGGATGGTCTGCTGCCGCTCTCGCAAACCGCGATGATCGTGCTCGAAGATCTCGCCTATCATGACTATGAGGGTATTGCGCTGGAGCATGATGAGCGCGAGCGCCTTGTTGCTGACCTTGGCAACAAGCATTGCATGATCCTGCGCAATCACGGGCTGCTGACGGCAGGGGCGACCTGCGCAGATGCGTTTCTGCGTCTCTATTTCCTGGAGCGCGCCTGTACCATGCAGGTGCGTGCCCTTTCCGGCGGCGTGAAGCTCAACATGCCCAATCCGGGCGTGCCGGAAAAGACAGCGTCGCAGGCGATGTTCCATGAGAAGCATGGCATCGGCAAGCTTGCCTGGCCGGCGCTTCTGCGCACGCTCGACCGGATCGATCCGTCTTATCGGGACTGATTTTTGTTCCCTGAAACACGGCAGGGCTCACGCCATGTGGGATGGCCGGTTCGAGTTTGGTGATGGCTGGGCCGCCTATCGCGGCACGGCTGACGAGAACTCGCCGCATTTCCATGCGGCCATTCAGATCGCCATTGGCGTCGAGAATGACATTGCCATGCGAAACGACACCGGCATCACGCGCGGGCGGGTGATCGTGGTGCCACCCATGCTTCTCCATGAATTTGCGGAAGCAAGGGGCGAGGTGGTGGTGCTTTATGTCGAAGCCGACGCACCGCTTGGCCGCGCGCTGCGGCGTCATTGCGGGCCGGAGATGAGGGCGTTGCCTCTCGCACCGCCGGAAGGGGAGCCAGCGGAGATGATCGCGCGGCTGCGCCTCTCGCTGGGGGCGGCAGAGACGGTGCCTTCCGATGCGCGTCTTCTCACGGCACTTTCCCATTTGCGCGTGGCGCCCGGCGGACAGGGGGGCGTGCGGGAGGCGGCGCTTGTTGCGGGACTTTCAGCGCCGCGCCTCAGAGAGCTTGCCCGGGCGGAACTCGGTCTCTCCCTTTCGCAATGGCTGCTCTGGCAGAAGCTCGCGCGCGCCTCTCGGGCGCTCGCCTCAGGCGCACCCCTGGCGGATGCTGCCTTTGCAGGCGGCTTTGCCGATCAGGCGCATTTCGCACGCACTATGCGCCGCATGTTTGGCGTCACGCCGCGCGTTGCTGCGGGATCGCTTGCTCAGGGCTTGCTCGCGCAATAGACGCTGATCGAGCCAGTATGCGTCGGAATGACGTGGCGCTCTTCCACATCGATGAAGCCTGCCGCTGCGATCAGTTCCGGCAATATGCCATCCGCATTGGGCTGTGTGATTTCAAAGCCATCTACCGCCTGCACCTGCCGGAAGAGCATCCGCATCAGGAAGGTTCGCTGCTTGCCGTAGTCCCCGATGACGAGGCGGCCGCCCGGTTTCAACAGGCGGAAGGCGGAGGCGAGGATGCCTGATTTCATGTCCATCGGACATTGATGCAGCACGAGGCTGGTGACGACAGCGTCAGCAAGATTCTCGCCCAGCACTTCATGGGCAACATCTCCGAAGCCCTGATGCCAATCGATCTCCACCTTTGCTGCATTGGCCTTGGCGCGGGCAATGGCCAGAATATCCGGGTCGGGATCAATGCCGATCATGCGAATGCCGGGCGTCTGGCTTTTCAGGAGAATCGCCTGTGAGCCTGTGCCCGCACCAATATCCACTACGGTCTCACCGGGCGAGAGGGCGAGTGCCTGCGCCACGCGGGGCCGCCAGCGCTTTTCCCGCGTCATCACGGCAATGACCTTGTCGTAGCTGTTGGTGAATTCCGATTTGCCCAGTGCGGGCACAAAGTCGCGGTCAGCGGACATGGAGAGTCTCCTGTGGTTTTCCACAGGTTGGGGGCACTCACAGCGCAGGTCTTGAACGAAACGCTGACTTTTGCTGTCCGAGGCTGCAAAAATACCCGCAAAGTTTGTGCAGATTTATTGACATTTTGTCACTCAAAGCGGACGCTTCCCCCATGAAGATCGAGGAAACGGGTTCCAGAAACCGAGAATCCGCTGAAGCGGACGTTCTGGACACAAAGGGAAACGAAGCGGCAGACCTGCCCGCGCAAGCGGGGGAGGGAGCAGGCTTGAGCGGCGGGGCGAAGCGCAAGCTGGAGAGCAGGCGCAAGCTGATGGATGCTGCGCGCAGGCTTTTTGTGGAGCGCGGCTATCATGACACGCGCCCTCAGGATATTTCCAAGGCGGCGGGTGTCGGCCACGGCACGTTCTATCTGCATTTTCAGGACAAGCTCGACTGCTTTCAGGCTTTCACTGATGAAGCGGCCGATGAGCTTCATGATTTCGTGAAGCGCTACACGGCCACCGCCGGATCGCTGCGCGAAGAAATTCACGAACTGCTTGTGGCGGTGTTTGAATATTCGGATGCCAATCCGGGCGTGCTGAGCGCGGCCCTCACCGATGTCAGCGTTCTTTCAACGGGTGACACCGGGCGGAAAATGCCGGTGGATCGCTGGGCAGATGTCTGGGCGGAACTGCTTGAAAAATGGAAGCGCTGCGGCGAGGCGGCTGAAGAGCTTGATGTGCGCATGGCGGGCTATCTCATCGTTGGCGCGATCAAGCAGGGCGGTGCCTATGGTTATCGCCTCCGACTCGACCGGATGAAAATGATTGATGGCATGACCGAGCTTTTTGTTCGGGCACTGAAAAAATAATAAGAGAGTCAGCGGCAAGCTGGCGGAGGAGGGAAATATGACGAAGCTCGCTTACACCCGTGATGAGCTGATGGCGTCGCATGAGTATGCGCAACCGCATGAACGCGCGGGCTACAAGCTGCATGGCGGCTTCCTTGCGGATGGCACCTATGTCTCGCCTCGTGTACTCCATCGCTGGCCGGCTGTTCATGCATGGCAGAAGGCGCTGACGGACAGGGGCTGGCCGCTGATCGACGCGACAACGCAGCTTTTGAAGCGCGGCAACTATCCGAATATCCGGCAGGAGCGGTTTCTGCTTTCACATGGCATCGGCACGCCGCTCTGGAACTCGCTTACCATTACAGGCGTGATCGAAGCGCGGGGGAAGGTTCTATGCGATCTCGACGCGCCTGACTTCCAGTCGATCATCGTTGACGATATTTCGCAGACCTGCACAGGCCATCTCCACAAGGGTCTGCTTTATGCGCATGGGGCAGATGAGGGCGGTGATCCCGCGCTGCCTGATGTCGGTGCGCATGATGCGATGTGGTTTGCGGCGCGCGATCTTCTGTTTGGCGCCGACCGCTATCCGATACCGGAGGTGCCGGAAAGCATCAGCCGCCCGGATACGGGCCGCCTCATGCCGCAGCTTCCGGCAGGCTTTGAGCAACTCATCCTTCTACTCATGAATGTGCTGATGATCGAGGTGCGGGCGGAGGCCTTCTTCGCGTTCTGTTGCGAAATCATGCGCGATCCCGTCGCCTTCCCGGACCAGAAGGCGGGCGAAGATGCCGCCTTGATGGTGGAGCGCATCCGCACGGATGAGGCGATCCATGTCGGTTATCTGCAGACGACGATTTCGGAGATGCGCAGCTTCACCTTCAAAAGTGTCGATGGTGGCACGGTGAAGGGCAAGGACATGATCGACCCCATCTGGGAAGGCATGGTGCATTGGCATTCGGTGACGCAGGCTGATTTCTCCCGCGAGCAGACGCGTGAGGCCATTCGTGCAGGTCTTTCAGACAGGCCGAACGGCGCACAACTTTTTGCCGAGTTCGACGCAATGGATGACACGGTGGCAGCGTGATGAAAGACCTTTCTGGAAAGACCGCCTTTGTAACGGGCGGGGCAAGCGGCATCGGCCTTTCCATGGCGCGTGCCTTTGGCGGGGCTGGCATGAATGTCATGCTGGCCGATATCAATGAGCAAGACCTTGAGGCGGCGGTGCGCGAACTTCGCGAGCGGCAGATCAAGGCGGAAGGTGTGCGCTGCGATGTGAGCGAGCGCGCATCGCTGGAAGATGCCGCCCGTGCAACGATTGATGCCTTCGGCAAGGTTCACGTCGTTTGCAACAATGCCGGAGTGGGCGCAGGCGGTGCCATCGGCACGGTGCGGCGGAGTGACTGGGACTGGACATTTGCCGTCAATGTCATGGGTGTCATTCACGGCATGGAGGTTTTCCTGCCCTATATCCGCGCGCATGGAGAGGGTGGTCACTATGTGAACACGGCCTCGATGGCGGGGCTTATTTCTGCGCCGGGGATGGAGCCTTACACGGCTTCCAAATATGCGGTTGTCGGCATGTCGGAAGGCTGGGTGCAGCAGCTTGCACCGGAAGGCATCGGCGTTTCCGTTCTCTGCCCTGGTTTCGTGCGGACACGCATCCATGAAAGCGAGCGGGCGCGGCAGGAGAAATATGGCAGTGCGCTAGACGCGAGGGATGCCGAACGCGCAGAAATGACGAAGCAGCTTGTGATGAGTGGTCTCGATCCGGACCGTGTGGGCGCGCGGGTGGTGGAAGCCATCCTCGCCAACGAGATTTATGTCTTTACCCACCCGGATATGGCACCCTTCTTCAAGATGCGCGCCGACGCCATTGAAGCGGCCTTTGAGCGGGCGGCAGAGAGCAAGGCACTTCAGGGGGCCGAGTTTCGAAGCCCGACTGACCTCAATTTCGCCAATTAGTGCGAAAGCCTGCTTGACGGCTGGTTTTGTCGCCTTACCTCAAGGACAGGTGATTTTCCGCCCATGGAGATTGCTATGAAGAAGTTCACTTCTGTTGCTCTCGGCCTCGCGCTGGCGGGCGCTCTCGCGGCAGGAAATGCCGTGGCGCAGGAAGCGAGGAATGGCGGTGATCTGGCCGCCGCCTGTCAGACGCTGCTCGACGAAGGGCCGACGCCCGGCAGCCGCGGAGAAGTCTGCAAGAATTTTCTCGTCAGTCTCGTGAAGACGCAGGAAGAGAGCCTCACCATGGGCGAGCCTTTCCGTGCGGAGCGGCTTGGTCCAAAGAGCGACGAGACGGCCTGTTTTGAACTGCCGAAGAAGCTCACATTCCGTGATTTCGCGCGGCAGATCGTGTCTTTCTCCGGCAGCAATCCCGATCTTGAAAGGCGTCCGGCCGAAGAACTCGCCATCAAGGCGCTGCAGGAAAACTATCCCTGCGATCCCGTCTATCTGCAGAAGAAGAACGGCGCTGCAGAGTGAGGCAGCGCCGGCGCCTCACGCGTTGCGCAGATACCAGGCAATATCGACGTTGCTGATTTCCGCGAAGAAGCGGTCGCATTCGGCTTCCTTGATGGTGAGGAAGAGTTTTGCGAATTCGCCCAGGCGTTCGTCAATGAAGGATGAGCGGCGCGCAACCTCCAATGCCTTCCACCAGTTGATCGGCAATGTCGCTTCCTGCTGGCTGTAGCTGTCGCCGGTAACGGGCGTGCTCGGCGCAATCTGCTTTTCGATGCCTTCCGCTATGCCTGCGAGAACGACAGCGAGTGCGACATAGGGGTTTGCATCCGCACCGCAAACACGATGCTCCAGATGCCGTGTCTCTGCGCGACCCGCCGTTACGCGGAGGGGAACGGAGCGATTGTCCACCGCCCATGCAGGTGCAAGCGGCGCGTAGGAGTTTGGCCGGAAGCGGCGGAAGGAATTTGCGTTGGGCGCGAAGAAGGCCATGCTCTCTGCCATCGTCTTCTCAAGGCCGCCAATGGCATGCGCCAGATGCGGGGTGAGGTCGCCTTCACCTGCGAACAGGTTGCTGCTCGTGTCATCAGCGAGCGAGACATGAACATGCATGCCGCTGCCAGAAAGCTCCGCATAGGGCTTTGCCATGAAGGTCGCGGTGAAGCCGTGGCGGTCTGCCACGCCTTTCACAAGGCGCTTGTAGAGAATGGCATCATCGGCAGCGCGCATGGCGTCATTGCAATGTTCCAGCACGATCTCGAACTGGCCGGGTGAATATTCTGAAATGAGCGTGCGCGCGGGCAGGCCCATCTTCTTCGCACCATCAAAAACATCATTCAGGAAGCCGGAGAAATCTTCCAGATCCTGCATGAGATAAGCCTGATGATGCGCAGGCGCGTAGCCGTTCGGCGCGGCGGGCGGTTTGATTTGCCCATCGGCAGCAGCCTTGCGATCCACCAGATAGAACTCAAGCTCGATGGCGACGACGGGCTTCAGACCCATCTTTTCAAGCGCTGCGACGCTCCGGGCGAGCATGTGGCGCGGATCGGCAGGGGAAGGCGAGCCGTCGCGCTCATAAGAGGTGAGGAGAAGCTGCGCTGTCGGCACCTCATGCCAGGGCGCTGCTGTGATCGTGCCTGCGACGGGGAAACAGGGGCGGTCGCTGTCACCTTCTTCCCAGACAAGGCCGGTTTCCAGCACATCCACGCCCAGCATGTCGAGCGAGAGGATCGAACAGGGAAGCGGGCGCCCGTCGCGATAGGCAGTGGCGAGTTCTTCTGGCCGCAGCACCTTGCCACGGGCAACGCCTGACGGGTCTGTCAGGAAAGCCTGTATCTGCACAGTCTCGGGATGGGCGGCGAGATAGTCTGCCGCTTCGGTCTCATTCGCTCGCGTCATGCGCCTGCCTCGCTCTCACCGGAGAGAACGGAAAGCGCCTCGCCGAAATGTGTCACCAGCCTGTCAACATCTGCCTCACTTGTGCTGGGTGCCACAAGCGTCATGTTGTGGAAAGGCGTTACGAGCACATTCCGATTGAGCAGATAAAGATGGATCGCGCGTTCGACCGTGTGGTCGATGGCAGCCGCGGCGTCCGCGCCGTTTTCAAGCGGGCGGGGGGAGAAGACAAGCTCCGCGCGTGCACCGATCTGCGTAACCGACCACGGCAGATTGTAACGCGACACCGCATCACGCAGCCCCGCAGCGAGCTTCTCGGCGAGTGTCGTCATATGGACGTAGTGCTCCGGCGTCATCACATCTTCAAGGCAGGCGCGCATGGCGGCGAGCGCCAGCATGTTGCCAGAAAGCGTAGTGCCGATGCCGGAATAGCCGGGTGTCTTGGTCTGGAGAATATGCGCCATGCGCGCTTCGACTTCGGCTGTGAAGCCGAAAACGGCAGCGGCAAGACCGCCCGCGACCGGTTTCCCGAGAACAAAGAAATCCGGCTCTATATTCCGGGAGCGGATGAAGCCGCCGGGGCCGGTCGAGATGGTGTGCGTCTCGTCGATGCAGACGAGTGTTCCGTGGCGATGCGCGGCAGCAAGGAGGCCTTCGATAAACCCGTCCTTTGGCAGCACCATGGCGGTGTTGGTGAGCGCGGGTTCGGTCAGAATGAGCGCGATGTCACCTTTGGCGAGCAGGGCTTCAACAGCTTCGAGATCGTTGAAGGGTGCGGCAACGCTTGTCTCGGCAATGTCCGTGACCTGACCGAGAAGGCTCTGCTTCATGCGTGTCTCACCGCCTTCGAGCTTCACGAAGGCGTCTTCCACCTGCCCGTGATAGCAGCCATCAAAGACGAGAACCTTCTTGCGGCCGGTCAGCGCGCGCGCCCAGCGCACCACGGCGCGGTTTGCGTCGCTCGCCGTTGCCGTTATCTGCCAGAAGGGAAGGCCGAAATGGCTCGCGAGAAGCCTGCCGACATGGGCGGTGAGGTCGGAAGGAAGCATGGCGGTGAGGCCGCCCGCTGCCTGCGCCGCGATTGCCTTTGCCACCGGCTCAGGCGAATGGCCGAACATGGCGCCCGTGTCGCCAAGGCAGAAATCGGCATAGTGGTGTCCGTCCACATCCGTGACGGTTGAGCCCTTCGCCGAACGAACGAAAAGCGGGAAGGGTGTTTCCCAATCGAGCATCCAGTGAAGCGGCACACCGCCCGGAAAATGCGCAGCCGCCTCCGCTGCCATCTGCCGGGAGCGCGGATGCAGCTCGACAAATCGTGCCTTTTCAGACGCTGTCAGCGCTTCGGCGCGCTGGCGGATGCCGGGTGGCATCGACATGGGACGGGCTCCTTCATTCAGATATCGAAACGAGGTCGAATATAGCAGGAGCGGTGCCGCATGGAACTCGGTGACACCTTGTCACGGAACCGGGTGGTAGCTCGATTGTTCGAATAACCAGAAATGAAAGTCCGAGTAACGAGCGGTGAGATGGCTGTTTCCGTGAATGCCGAGGAATTGGAAGGAGGGATTGTCGAGCGCATTGCCGATCCCGCTTTCCCATGTGTGGGTGCGAAATCGGCTCTCGCGCGCGGGACGCTCAAGGTCATTGCCTGCCATTCCCTGACAAGCAACTGGGACGATGTGCGAATACATGAAATGTTGCTGCGCTGGTCCCATGAATACAAGAAAGACCCGACCGGCCTGCGGAGCCTTGCCGTCGTGTTCGACGGGCCGCTTGATCTCAGCGAAAAGGCGTTTGAAGCGGCCATGTGGGAGCGCATCCAGTCCTTTGCGGACAAGGATCACTGGCTCGGCCAGCCCTATGACCACCGCACCAGCGCCGATCCGAACGATCCGCATTTTTCGCTGAGCTTTGGCGGAGAGGCGTTTTTTGTTGTCGGCCTGCATCCGAATGCCTCCCGTCCAGCGCGACGCTTTCCGAACCCGACGCTGGTTTTCAATCTTCACGATCAGTTCGAGCGTCTGCGGGAAGAAGGACGCTATGAGAAGATGCGGGAGAAAATCCTGACCCGCGACAAGGAGATTGCCGGTGACATCAATCCGATGCTGGCGCGGCATGGGGAGGCGAGCGAGGCGCGGCAATATAGCGGCAGGCAAGTCGGGCCGGAGTGGAAGTGTCCCTTCAAAGACCCGCGTGCGTGACGATGATTGAAGTCATAAGGCCGCGAAGCGGCACAGCCTTTATTCTCAAGGCCGGACAGGTGTTGCGTGTCACCGACCCGCTGGGCGAGCAGGTGAGCGATCTGCTTGCCTTCGCCGAGCATGACACAGGCGAGGTGATTTCGAACGGGCGCAGCTTCGACTATGAGGAGACGATCCGCCTTTCGACTGGCCACCGCCTCTGGTCGAACAGATCAAATCCGATGCTCGAGATCGTCGAAGATTCGGTTGGCCGCCATGATTTCCTGCTGACGCCCTGCAGCGAGGCGACCTTTCGGCATTTCTACCCCAATAGCCCCGTGCATCGTGGCTGCATGGGCAATCTCGCAGAAGCCCTTGCGCCTTATGGCATCACGCCCGACCAGATCCCCTGTGCCTTCAACATTTTTATGAATGTGGAAGTGGAGGGGGAAAGTGGCCACCTTCGCGTTCTGCCGCCGCTCAGCAAGGCGGGCGACTTCATTCGCCTCAAGGCGCTGATGGATGTGGTGATCGGGATAACCGCATGTTCCGCCTATGCGTCGAATGGCGGGACGTTCAAGCCGATCCATTACGAGATCGAAGGCTGAGTGATGCGGCGGGAAAATGGTGCCCCCGGCAGGATTTGAACCCGCGACCCCCTGATTACAAATCAGGTGCTCTACCAACTGAGCTACAAGGGCGACCGTGGCGACAGCTACTACACCAGGGGTAGGCAGGTTTCAACGGCGGACAGCGCAAAGCCGTGCGTTTAGCTACCCCGGTCAGCTGCCCTGGCGACGGAAGAGTTCATATAGGGCGACCGCTGCGGCGTTCGAGACGTTGAGGCTTTTCATGTCTCCGGCGGCGGGCAGGCGCGCGAGGAGGTCGCAATGCTCCCGCGTCAGGCGGCGCAGGCCCGCGCCTTCCGCGCCCAGAACCAGCGCCACGCGGGGGGAAAGCGTCATCTCCGGGAGCGACATTTCGCCTTCCCCGTCAAGGCCGATGACCTCGAAGCCGAGTTCCTTGAGCTGCTCGATGGCGCGGACGAGATTCGCGATCCGGGCGATTTTCACCTTTTCGAGGCCGCCGGAGGCTGCCTTGGCGAGCACGCCGCCCAGAGCAGGGCTGTTTCGCTCGGTGGTGACGAGTGCTTCGGCCCCGAAAACAGCCGCCGAACGGAGAATCGCTCCGAAATTGTGGGGATCTGTTACCTGATCCAGCACGACCACGCGCTTCGCGCCCTCACAGGCGTCAAAAACATCGAGATCGGGCAGGGCGGAGGCCCGCAGGGCGATTCCCTGATGGACGGCACCGGCCGGCAGCATGGCGCCCAGCGTATCGGCATCGATGATTTCGGGGGAAATCGGCAGATTCACGCCCTGCCGGACAAGTTCTGCCTCGGCGTTGCGGGTGAGGAGAAGGCGCTCCGGGGATCGTTCGGGATTTGCCAAAGCGGCCAAAACCGCATGAAAACCATATAGATAGACGTCTCCGCCGCTCTGGGCGCCGCTGCGCGCGGGCTTTGGCCCGTGCTTTCCGCGCCAAGACGCGTGACGTTCACCGCCGCTCAGGGCGGCGGAGGGGGGCGTCGGGCGGGGCTGCTTGCGTCTGCTCATGGGGGCGCTTATATTGTGCCATCCGGGCTCTTGCAAACGCCCCCGAACAGTATGCCTTAGCCAGCGGCATGGCTTGAGGCACGCTGCGGGGGTGTTCACGCTTTCAGGACCGGGATTTTAGTTGACACAGGACCGGCAAAGCTGAATAAAGCCGCGCGTGTCCGGTAGAGGCCAGCACTATCAACTGCATCCGCAACTTATCGGGATTTCACGACATTTAACATCGGACACGGAGGGGTGCCCGAGTGGCTAAAGGGGACGGACTGTAAATCCGTTGGCTATGCCTACGTTGGTTCGAATCCAACCCCCTCCACCAATCCTTGTCACGGGCTTGTGCCGCCAGGCGGATGCGCGCCGCGCCCGGGACAAGGATGATAAAAAGACGGGGAGACTGAAGAGTTCGAACCAGTTGCGCGGGTGTAGCTCAATGGTAGAGCAACAGCCTTCCAAGCTGATGACGAGGGTTCGATTCCCTTCACCCGCTCCAGCCTTTGCTGCATTGCAGCTTGGGTCAGATAAAGAGATTAGAAAAGGCGGGGTGGTCGCCGACGAGCCGAAACGGCTCTTGTGAACCGCCTGGCAGGACAACGAAGCAGAGACAACTGAGGTAGCTAGACGCCCATGGCCAAAGAGAAGTTTGAGCGGACGAAGCCGCACTGCAACATCGGTACGATTG
>ENA-UOVV01000411-UOVV01000411.1-compost-metagenome-genome-assembly--contig:-NODE-411-length-52848-cov-99.154585_pt1 | contig 52848 bp, 41 predicted proteins | sample MGYA00238155_ERZ761577 | MGnify/ENA primary metagenome ERZ761577 (study PRJEB28898, sample SAMN06268775) | compost metagenome | isolation source: Emeryville, CA | place: USA:Emeryville, CA | collected... | reverse complement strand
GGAGTGAGGGAGGGATTGTCCATCCGGTGAAGGAGGCGAGGCGGTCACCCCGACGAGTTGGGGCGGGCTGGGTTTCGCTACGGGAGGGCCAAAGAAAACGGCCCCGAAGTCGGGGCCGCGAGAAGGGGCGGAGATTAGCGGCCGAGGCCGCTGCCGCTCATGCCGGGGATCTGGCCTTCCCAGTCGGCGGGGCGGCTCCACGGAATCGAGGTGTCACGCGGGGCCGACATGCAGCCGACGGAAAGCGAGACGATCGCGAGTAGGAGCAGGCCGAGCAGGGTCTTCTTGGAGATCATTGGATAGGGTGGGTAATACGGGGGAATCGGGGTTCTGCAAGGCTGGGGGTGGGCGGAGTTGGCGCCCCCTCCGGAGAGGCGCCCCTGCCATAGGTTTCAGCGAGCGGCGTATTGCGAGAGGTGCCAAGGAGTTTTGGCGCGTTTCTTGACGCCGCTGGATTTGTTGGCGGCGAGGTGCTCGAGGATTTTGAAGACGAGCTCGGTGGAGACGTCGGGGCCGAGTTTTTCGGCGATGGCCTCGGCGGTGGCGAACGTGCCGGGCTCGGATTGGAGCTGGGCGACGACGCGTTTTTTCAACGCGATGACGCCGCCGGCGGCCTTCTTGCCGGCTTCGACGCCGGGCTGGTGATAGGCGTTGATGCCGATGAGAGAGGCGTAGAGGCCCGTGACGCGTTCGTAGAGGGCGATGAGCATGCCGAGCGAACGCGGGGAAACATCGGGCAACGTGAGCGTGATCGAGTGACGATCCTTTTCGCTGAGGGCGTCGCGGGTGCCGAGGTAGAAGCCTTGCAGGTAATCGCCGCTGGTGACGCCGGGCTCGACCTCGAGGGAGGACTTCGCGTCGCGGTCTTTGAGGACCTCGATGAACGTGACGAAGAAGTTGTTCACGCCCTCGCGGAGTTGTTGGACGTAGGCGTGCTGGTCGGTGGAGCCCTTGTTGCCGTAGACGGCGATGCCTTGGTTCACGGTGCGGCCCTGGAGATCGAACTCCTTGCCGAGCGATTCCATGACGAGCTGCTGGAGGTAGCGCGAGAAGAGGAGCAGGCGGTCCTTGTAGGGAAGGACGACCATGTCTTTGGCGCCGCGGCCGTCGGTGGCGAAATGCCACATGAGAGCCATGAGCGCGGCGGGGTTTTGCGCGGTGGTGGGTGTGCGCGTGACGGCATCCATCGCCGCGGCGCCGTCGAGCATGGCCTGGATGTCGATGCCCTGGAGCGCGGCGGGGAGGAGACCGACGGCGGAGAGTTCGGACGTGCGGCCGCCGACCCAGTCCCACATGGCGAAGCGGGATAACCAGTTTTCGGATACGGCGGTCTGGTCGAGTTTCGAGCCGGCGCCGGTGATCGCGACGAATTGCCTGGTGTAGTCGAGATTGGCGGCGCGGAACGCGGCGATGGCTTCGAGCATGCCGTTGCGCGTTTCGGCGGTGCCGCCGGATTTCGAGATGACGACGACGAGCGTCTTCGCGAGCTGGCCGCGAAGCTGGTCGAGGACGTAGTCGATGCCGTCGGGATCGGTGTTGTCGAAGAAGTGGACGGCGAGCTTATCCTTGCGCGGGCGGCCGAGCGCGTGGCTGACGAGTTGCGGGCCGAGGGCGGAGCCGCCGATGCCGATGACGAGGAGGTTTTTGAATTTACCCTTGGGGCCGAAGATTTCGCCGGAGTGGACCTTGGCGGTGAAGTCTTTGATCGCGTTGAGCGTGTTCGTGATTTCGGAGGTCAGCTCGGGATTCGGGGCGAGATGCGGGGCGCGGAGCCAGTAGTGGCCGACCATGCGGTTTTCGTCGGGATTCGCGATGGCGCCGCCTTCGAGCGCGGCCATGGCGGTGAACGCCTCCTGCATGCGCGGCTCCATCGATGTGAGGAAGTCATCCGGGAAGGGGATGCGGCTGATGTCGAGGGAGAGGCCGAGGTCGGCGTGGTGGTAGAAGTGGGTTTTAAAGCGGTTCCAAGTCATGGCCGAGAAAGGTGATAGGAACCACGAAAAACACGAAATACACGAAAGGACTCGATCCGAGCTCAGCCGCTTTCGTGTGTTTCGTGCATTTCGTGGTGCTTCAGTTTGGGGTCAGAGGTATTTGTCGGTGACGGCGCCTTCGGAGGCGGTGCTGACGAGCTTGGCGTATTTGGCGAGAACGCCGCGGGTTTCGCGCGGGGGCAGCGGCTTGTAGGCGGCCATGCGGGCGGCGTATTCGGCGTCGGGGATCAGAAGGCTGATCGTGTTTTTGACGGCGTCGATTTCGATGATGTCGCCGGTGCGCACGATGCCGATGGGGCCGCCGCGGGCGGCTTCGGGCGTGATGTGGCCGACGTCGAAACCGTGGCTGCCGCCGGAGAAGCGACCGTCGGTGATGAGCGCGACATCCTTGATGAGGCCGCGGCCGGCGACGGCGCTGGTGGGCGAGAGCATTTCGCGCATGCCGGGGCCGCCGACGGGGCCCTCGTTGCGGATGACGACGACGTCGCCCTTCACGACGTCGCCGCGGAGGATGCCTTTGAGCGCGTCTTCCTCGCCCTCGTAAACCTTGGCGGTGCCTTTGAAATAGAGGCCTTCCTTGCCGGTGATCTTGCCGACGGCGCCCTCGGGGGCGAGGTTGCCGTGGAGAACGCGGAGGTGGGTTTCCTTTTTGATCGGGTTGTCCCACGGGCGGATGATGTCCTGCTCGTGCGGATACGCGCCGTAGGGTTTCACGTCCTTCAACGTTTCGGCGATGGTTTCGCCCGTCACGGTGAGGCAGTCGCCGTGAAGGAGGCCGCGGTCGAGGAGCATCTTCATCATCGGGCGGATGCCACCGATGCGGATGAGATGGCTCATGTTGTATTTGCCGAACGGCTTCAGGTCGGCGAGGAGGGGGACGCGTTCGCCGAGGGTCTTGAAGTCTTCGAGCGTGAGCGGGACGTGGGCGGCGTGGGCGATCGCGAGAAGGTGGAGAATGAGGTTGGTCGAACCGCCGAGCGCGGTGCAGACGAGGATGGCGTTTTCGAAGGCCTTGCGCGTCAGGATATCGCGGGGCTTGATGCCTCGCTTGAGGAGGTTCACGACGGCGGCGCCGGCGCGTTCGCAATCGCGGCGCTTTTCCTCGCCGACGGCGAGCTGGGCGCTGCTGTTGGGGAGGCTCATGCCGAGGACCTCGATGGCGGACGCCATCGTGTTCGCGGTATACATACCGCCGCAGGAACCGGGGCCGGGGATGGCGCTGGACTCGACCTCCTTGAGGCCGGCGGCGTCGAGTTCGCCCTTGGCGTGTTTACCGACGGCCTCGAAGACGGAGACGATATCGAGGGGCTTTTTCTTGTCGCAGTCGCCGGGCGTGAAGCCGGGAAGGATCGTGCCGCCGTAAACGAAGACGGCGGGACGGTTGAGGCGGGCGATGGCGATCATCGCGCCGGGCATGTTTTTGTCGCAGCCACCGATCGCGACGAGGCCGTCGAAGCCTTCGGCGGCGACGGCGGTTTCGATTGAATCGGCGATGACCTCGCGGGACACGAGGCTGTAACGCATGCCTTGCGTGCCCATCGAGATGCCGTCGGTGACGGTGATGGTGTTGAAATAGATCGGTTTGCCGCCGGCGGCGGCGACGCCCTTTTGGGCGTGCTGGCTGAGCTCGCCGAGGTGGACGTTGCAGGGCGTCATGTCGCTCGCGGACGAGGCGACGGCGATCTGGGGCTTTTGGAAATCGGAGTCGGTGAAACCGACGGCCCGGAGCATCGAGCGGGCGGGCGCGCGGTCATTGCCGTCGACAACCACGGAGGAATGGGGCCGGGGGATCTCGTTCGTGGGCTGAGTGCTCATGGGAAAGGCGGACGATGACGCAGGCGGGGGGAAGCGGGCAAGAGCGATTGCCGGGGCGACCAGCACAGTTGGGAAAGAAAGGAGAAAGGAAGCTCCAAGATCCAAGCTCCAGAGAAGGTTCAATGGCCGAGGAGCGGGCACAGATCGTCGAAAAGTGGTTTAACCAAAGACGCGCGGAGACACAGAGGTGGAAAGAGAGGGACGGGGGCGGTTGAAGGGTGGAGGTTGAAAATTCTCTGGAGATTGGGGCTTGGAGCTTGGAGCTTTGGCGCATGCGTCTGCGGAAACTCACCCTTCGACATTTTCGGAATGTGGGATTTTCGGCGCTCGAATTTGCGGGGCGTCAGCAGTTTTTCGTGGGGGCGAACGGGCAGGGGAAAACGAACTTGTTGGAGGCGGCGGGGTTTTTGACGGCGCTGCGATCGTTTCGGACGACGGACAACAAAGTGCTGGTCGGACACGGGCAGCAGGTGGCGGCGATCGCGGCGGAATTCGAGCACGAGCGGCTGGGCGAGAGCAAAGTGACGATCAAGCTGCGGCGCGAAGGGAAGGAGCTGTGGTGCGATCAGACGCGGATCACGAAGCTGGGGGAGTATATCGGGCGGTTTCCGACGGTGGTGTTTTCGTCGCAGGACATGTTGCTGGTGCGCGGCGCGCCGGCGCTGCGACGGCGGTGGATGGATTTGACGCTGTCGTCGATCGACGCGGGTTATCTGCGGACGCTGCAGACTTACTCGAAGGCGTTGTCGGAGCGGAATGCGTTGTTGAAGCGCGGCGGGGCGGGCGACGCGGAACTGGGGGCGTTCGAGCGGATCCTGGCGCCGGCGGCGGCGGCGTTGATCGAGATGCGGACGGCGGCGATGGGCGTGCTGGCGGGGAAGGTGAAGGACGCGTATTCGAAGTTGTGTGACGCGGAGGGGGAACGCGGCGGATTGAAATATCTGCCGAACGTCGAAGGAGCGTCGGAAGAGATGTTGCTGGCCAAGTTCGAGGCGGGCCGGGCGCGGGATGCGCAATTTCGGACGACGCTGACGGGGCCGCATCGGGACGACTTTGCGTTTTCGGTGAAAGGGACGGCGGCGAAGGAGTTCGCCTCGGAAGGGCAACAGCGGTCGCTCGTGCTGGCGCTGCGGCTGGCGCAGGCGTCGTGGTTTCACGAGAAGAGCGGGGTGCGGCCGGTGTTGTTGTGCGATGATGTGTTGGGGGAGTTGGATCCGGCGCGACGTCGGCGGTTTTGGGCGGCGGTGGATGCGGAGTCGCAGGTGATCGCGACGGGGACGAGTTTGCCGGACGCGGAGCTGGGGGAGTGGCAGGTGTTCGAGGTGAAGGAGGGGAATTTCGAGGCGAGGGAAAGTGGGGAGGGTAACCACGAAACACACGAAATACACGAAAGCTGACATGGCCTACGGACTACGCGGAAGACACGGAAAGGGGACGGGGTGAGCTTCGAGGTTTGGGAGTGGGCGGTGTTGGTGACGGGCGCGTTCTTCGTGGGTGTATCCAAAACGGGGATAGCAGGGCTGGGGATGTTGTTCGTGGTGATGTTCGCGCAAGTGTTGCCGGCGAAGGAGGCGACGGGGCTGGTGCTGCCGCTGCTGTGTTTCGGGGATTTGATCGCGGTGGCGTCGTATCGGCAGCACACGCAGTGGAGGTTTTTGTGGCGGTTGTTTCCGTGGACCGCGGCGGGTGTGGTGGGCGGATATTTTGCGCTGGGGCGGATCGGGAATCGGGAGGCTCAGGTGATGATTGGAATCATCGTGCTGGCGTTGCTGGGGCTGCATTTGGCGCGGAGAAAGAAGCACGTCGGCGAAGGTGAGCACGGGGTGTGGTTTGCGCCGACGATCGGGGTGCTGGCGGGGTTCACGACGATGGTGGCGAATGCGGCGGGGCCGCTGATGGCGATTTACCTGCTGGCGATGCGGCTGCCGAAGATGGAGTTCGTGGGAACCGGAGCGGTGTTTTTCATGCTGATCAATCTCTTCAAGGTGCCGTTCATGGTGAACCTGGGGATGATCCACCGAGACAGTTTCACGCTGAACCTGTGGCTGGCGCCGGCGGTGTTTTTGGGCGCGTGGGTGGGAAGGAAGATTTTGGTGAAGATCGACCAGCGGTTGTTCGAGAATCTGGCGCTGGCGTTGAGCGCGGTGGCGGGGGTGAAGTTGTTGTTTTGAAGTTGCCCACGGAACACACGGAACACACAGAAAGAAAACGTGCTGAAGATTTCCGAGTATTCCGTGTGTTCCGTGGGCCAAACTTTGTCATGGCGCGTTTGAATGTGCGGCAGATGTGGGCGGCGAAGTTGGCGGGGAAGGCGATTCCCGCGGCGGTGCGTTTGGCCGGTGCGGCGGAGACGACGGCGGAGGCGATCGGGTTGAGGCCGCGCAGTGCGTTCAACGGGCGGGTGTTGGGGATCGATCCGTCGCTGCGAGGCACAGGGCTGGCGTTGATCGAATTTGCGCCGGGGCGGCAGCCGGTGTTGTTGCGCTGCGCGACGGTGCGGGTGCCGTCGCGCGAGACGATGGCGAATGCGCTGGCGGAGATTCACCGCGCGGTCTTGGCGATGTTGGAAGGCGCGGACGTGCGGCACGTGGCGTTGGAGCAGACGATTTACGTGCAGAATTTTCAGACGGCGCAGATTCTCGGTGCGGCGCGCGGAGCGGCGATCGCGGTGGCGGCGTTGTGCGGGCGCGAAGTGTTCGAGTATCCGCCGCTGCGTGTGAAGCAGGCGGTGGTGGGCGTCGGGCGCGCGAGCAAGGAGCAGATGGCGCGGACGGTGATGGCGTTGTTGGGCCACGGACGACCGCTGGCACCGGACGAAGCGGACGCGGCGGGAGTGGCGTTGTGCCACGCGTTTACCTGGCGAGGCTGAGAAAAACCGAGGAGGGTCGATCACATCGCGGTCTGCGGCTGGCGGTGGGGGCGGAGAGGGGAATGCCGTAGATGCGGAGGCGGGCAAATAATGCGTCGGAAATAACAACTATGGTTGGTTGCCGTTGGCGGAAGAAAGGAGCAGAATGGAGGGCGTTTTATGAACGCCACGGGCGGGTATTTTTCGTTTCGACCGAAACTGTTGGAGTCGTTGCGCGGGTATGACCGGCGGCGATTCGTAACGGACGCGATGGCGGGGCTCACGGTGGGAATCGTGGCGCTGTCGTTGTGCATCGGGTTGGGGATTGCGTCGGGGGTGACGCCGGCGGCGGGGCTTTATACGGGAATCGTGGGCGGTTTTATCGTGTCGGCGCTGGGCGGATCGCGGGTGCAGATCGGCGGGCCGGCGGGGGCTTTCGTCGGGTTGGTGGCGCTGATCGGGGCGAAATACGGACTCTCGAATCTGCTCATCTGCACGATGATGGCGGGCGCGATGATGTTCGCGATGGGCGCGCTGCGGCTGGGGTCGCTGATCCGGTTTGTGCCGCAGCCGGTGACGATGGGGTTCACGTGCGGCATCGCGATCACGATCATCGCGACGCAGTTGCGGGCGTTGGGGGGATTGCAGTTGGAGGATGAGCCGGCGGAGTTTTTGCCGCGGATGATCGCGCTGTATAAGGCGCTGCCGACGTTGAGTTGGCCGACGCTGGGGTTGGGGGTGGTTTCACTGGCGATCGTGGCGAAATGGCCGGCGAAGTGGAGCAAGCGGGTGCCGGGATCGATCGTGGCGGTGGTGGTGGGGACGCTCGCGGTGTATTTCGGCGGGTTGAACGTGGAGACGATCGGAAGTGCGTTTGGCGGGATACCGCGCGGGCTGCCGTCGGTGGCGCTGCCGGAGTTCGACTGGCGGACGCTGGAGCATCTGGTCGCGCCGGCATTCACGATCGCGATGCTGGGGTCGATCGAATCGCTGTTATCGGCGGTGGTGGCGGACGGGTTGATCGACGATCGGCACGATTCGAATCAGGAGCTGATGGCGCAGGGCGTGGCGAATTTCGTGGTGCCGATCTTTGGCGGGATTCCGGTGACGGGCGTGATTGCGCGGACGGCGACGAACATCCGCAACGGCGCGACCTCGCCGGTGGCGGGGATGGTGCATGCGGGGTTTTTGCTGGTGGTGTTGTTGGTGGCGGCGCCGCTGGCGTCGCACGTGCCGCTGGTGACGCTCGCGGCGGTGCTGGTGATCGTGGCGCTGCGAATGGGCGAGTGGGACGAGTTTCTCTGGCTGAAGCGGCGACCGAAGGAAGACGGGCTGGTTTTTCTGACGACGTTTGCGCTGACGGTGTTGTTCGATCTGACGATCGCGGTGGGCGTGGGAATGATTTTGGCGGCGGGGTTGTTTGTGAAACGCGTGGCGGACACGACGGAAGTTCAGGCGATGGCGGGGGTGGGCGTGGAGGCGTCGCAGGATCCGGCCGAGCGCGAAGCGATGAAGCGGTTGCCGCGAGAGGCGGTGGTGTATCGGGTTTTTGGCGCGCTGTTGTTTGGCGCGGCGGACAAGTTGGAGACGGTGTTGCGGCGGGCGGGTGGCGAGACGCGCGTGATCGTGCTGCACATGACGGCGGTGACGGCGATGGACTCGACGGCGTTGAACCGGCTGGAGGATTTGCACGCGAAACTGCGGCGGCACGGGAAGCACCTGATTCTGTGCGGACCGCACACCCAGCCGTATTTCACGATGGAGAAGGCGGGGTTTCTCGACGTCGTGGGACGCGAGAATGTCGTGGCGGATTTGGAGGGCGCGGTGGGGCGGGCGCAGGAGTTGGTGACGTAAGGATCGGGGCGTCTGCCACAGTGCGGCCGATCTTTGCCGCGCCTACTTGGACGGCTCGGGCGGCTGGTAGTCGATGAGCGTGGAGACGCCGGCGCCGAATTTGAATTCGACTTCGAACTTCACGGGGAGGCGGCGTGGATCTTCGACAGCGATCCAGACGTGGACTTTCGAACCGCGGCGGAACATGCCGAGGGGCGGGGTCTTTTCCATGCGCGGTTCGAGCTTGAGGGTCTTGAAGGTGCCGAGCGGGGTTTCGACGGTTTCGTAGCCGAGCGCGTAGATGGTGAGTTGGTAGATGTCGTCTTCGAAGACGACGTCGGCGTCCTGTTTCTCGCCGGGCTGGAGGTCCCACGTGCGCGTGTGAATGAGCGTGGTGATGAGATCCTTGGGGTAGCCGGGCGGTGGGATGGGGACGGTGGTGCTTTTGTGCGTTTCGACGAAGTCGCTGTAGCGGGCGGTCATGGCGTCGTAGTCGAAGACGAGAGCCATGTTGGTGCGCTTCTTGCCACTGGCGCTGGCCTCGGTGTGGACGTCGAGGCGGCCGGTGTTGCGGTTGAAGATGGATTCGGCGCGGGCGTTGAACGGGAAGAGGCGTTTGAGCACGCCGGTGGTGGTGGTGCTCGTGGTGACGACGGTTTGCGGGACGCCGTCGTTGGTTTCGGCGGCGGTGGTGATTTTGATTTCGCCGGCTTTCTGGAAAAGGCCCCAGCTCACGCGGTAGGTGAGCGCTTCGCCCTCGCGCAGTCCGAGCTGTTCGGCCGCGGCGGCGGGGAGCACGCAGAGCGCGGCCAGAAGGAGGGAGCGGAGGGTGTTCATGGACGAAAGGGTTCTTTTTGGTGAAGCCCGGGTGACACTGTAAAGATTCGTTTCGTGCCGAGACCGTAGAGGATTTCGTCGGGAAATTCCGGATGCCAAGGCGTGCCGGCGGCCCAGGGAGAGAAAGCGGGTAAGATGAAACGGCGCGGGGAAGCAACGAGGGCGGGGAGTTTCAGGCGGGTGCCGGCGCCGTCGGAAAGGGTGAGCGCGGGGTGAAAGTGACCGATGATTTCGATGTGGTTGGGCGGGATGGTGTGGGCGGCGGGGCGGTCGCCGTGGTGGAAGTAGTAGGGCGGGCGGATGAGGGATGTGCGGTTTTGGGCGTGCGACCAACGGGCGTCGTGATTGCCACCGAGGATGGTGACGGGGAGTTGCGTCGAGCGGAGAAAATCGTCGGCGGCGCGCCGACCATCGAGCGAGTGAAGGGAGTCGCCGAGCCAGATCATTTCGGCGGGCTGATAGTCGGAGATGAGCGAGTTGAGGCGGCGGGCGATGTCGGCGTCGCCCCACGCGGGAAGAAGATTGCCGCGGGCGCGGTGGGTTTCGACGTAGCCCCAGTGAAGGTCGGCGACGACGAGGAGGCGCGGGGTGGCGAGCCAGAGGGCGAGGCGGGCGTCGATCCAGTGGTGAGGGAGGAATTCGAGACGGGCGGACACAGGAGAAGCTCCAAGGACCAAGATCCAAGCTCCAGAGAAGGTTCAAATTTCAAACAGGCTGCGAAGCGGTCTTCACGGGAGAGGGCTCGCCATACATGGCGTGGTAGAGGCGTTCGATGGTGGTTTCGGGGTCTTCGAGGGTCATGGTCTCTTTGATTTTGCTCACGTAGATGCCGAAGGAAAACGGGCTGACGCGATCGATCTCGCGGATGTCCCAGGGCTGCGTGTGGACCTCGTCGAGGAAGGCGAGCGCGCGCGGGAGATCGAGGAAGCGGAGCGTGGCTTCGGCGTAGGCTTCGACGAGCAGCGGGTGGTCGGGTTCGTGTTTGCGGAGCACTTCGAAGAGGATTTCGGAGCTCCATTGGAGCATGCGGACGCCGCGTTCGGCGCCGCGAACGCGGCGGGGGACCATGAGGCCGGTTTGGGCGACGCCGCGAAACTGCCATTTGACGAGAGAAGCGTCGGCGAGCGCGGCGCGGAGATCGGCCTCGGCGGCCTCGCGGCGGAAGAGCGCGCGAAGGTCGTCGGACGACATGAATTGAAACGAGCGAAGGCTGAGGAGGAAGCCGTAGTCGTCGATGGTGACGAGGGCGTTGCCGCCTTTGGTTTGTTGGACGCGTTGGGCGGACGATGCGGGAGAGAGCGTCGTTGGCGGAGCGGCCGATCAGAGAGTGGAAGAAGTAATGGAGGTAGTCGTTTTCTCGATACAGCTCGACGAGGAAGATGCCGGCGGTGGGGATGACGGAGATTTGGGCTTGGAGGACGAAGTGCTCGACGAGGGCGCGGGCGTTGGCGGAGGAGAGGTTGTAGGTGGTGGTGAGGAGGTGGAGGGCGGGGGAGAAGTCGGGAGAGGTGGGCGGGGATGCAGGCGGAGACTTACTCGGAGACACACCCCGCCCTTCGGGCACCCCTCTCGAGAGGGGACTTCGGGTGCGGGTGGTTTTGGAGGAAAGAGCGAGGAGTTTTGCGAGGGCGGTGCGGAGGTTTACGACTTCGGCGGCGAGGCCGGAGGCGAGGGGCATTTTGTTGGCATACCAGCGCGGGACGGTGGGGAGGGAGCTGTCGGCGGCGACGACGTGCGCGGTGAGGAGGTGGGATTTGACGAGGCGGACGGTGCGGCCGTTGAGGACGAAGACATCGCCGACGCGGATGTTCTTCATGAAGGATTCCTCGATCTGACCGAGGTTGCGGCGGCCGAGGCGGACCTGGACCATCGACTCGGTGTTGATGGTGCCGATGTTTTGGTAGAAGTCGCGGGCGACGCGCGGGTGCGGGAGCGCGAGGTGTCCGGAGGAGTCGAGGCGGACCTTGCCGAAGACGTCTTCGTAGTTGCGTTCCAAGGACACGCCGCCGCCGCGGAGATAGCGGAGAACGCGATCGAATTGGGCGCGCTCGAGGTGGTGGAAGGAATAGCTGCGTCGGACGAGGGCGAAGGCTTCGTCGGGGGTGACGGATTCGAAGACGGCGAGACCGACGAGGGTTTGGGCGAGGACGTCGAAGGGGTTTTCGTGAATCTTGACGGGCTCGAGCTCGCGTCGGGCCATCATGCGTGCGGTGACGGCGCATTCGGCGAGATCGTTGATGTTGCTCGCGACGAGGAGACCTTGGGAGATGCGGCCCATCGAGTGGCCGGAGCGGCCGATGCGCTGAAGGGCGCGGGCGACGCCTTTCGGGGCGGAGACCATGACGACGAGATCGATCGAGCCGATGTCGATGCCCATCTCGAGCGAGGTGGAGCAGACGACGGCGCGGAGCTCGCCGCGCTTGAGGCGGTCTTCGATGTCGAGACGAACGCCGCGGTCGAGGGAGGCGTGATGAACCTCGATGAGGTCGGTGTATTCGGGGAGAAGTTGTTTGAGACGGAGGCCGATCGATTCGGCGCCGCTGCGGGTGTTGGTGAAAATGAGCGTGGTTTCGTGGCGGAGGAGGAGCGCGCCGAGCTCCTCGAGAACGCGGGTGGCGGTGTAACCGGCGGGTGGATACGCGCGCTCGCGGAGGGGGGAGAAGACCTCGATGCGGGCGGGGTTGGATTGGGTGATCTCGGCGATGTGGCAGGGGCGGCCGGGACCGACGAGGAAGGCTGCGACGGTTTCGAGGGGGGCGACGGTGGCGGAGAGGCCGATCCGAGAGATTTTCGATTTTGGATTTTGGATTTTCGAATGTTCGAGCTGCGGAGGCTCGGGGATTGGAACAATCGAAAATCGAGAATCGAAATTCGAAATTTCTTCGAGGCGTTCGGCGGCGACGGTGAGCATGGCGCCGCGCTTGTTTTCGGCGAGGGCGTGAAGTTCGTCGGCGATGAGGAAGCGGGCGGTGCGGAGGGCGGGGATCCAGTTGGGCTGGCTGAGGAGGAGCGTGATCGACTCGGGCGTGGTGACGAGAATGTGGGGCGGTTTGCGGCGTTGTTGGGCGCGTTCTTTCGGCGTGGTGTCGCCGGTGCGCGCGCCGATGCGAAGCCAGGACCAGCCGAGCTCTTCGGCGGGTTGCTGGAGATTTTTGCGGAGATCGTAGGCGAGCGCGCGGAGGGGTGAGACGTAGACGGCGACGATGCCGTGGGGAAGGTCGCGGGCATCGTGGGCGCGTGCCAGGAAATCGAATACGGAAAGGAAAGCGGCGAGGGTTTTGCCGCTGCCGGTGGGTGAGGTGAGGAGGAGCGAGTGGCCGGCGAGGATTTCGGGAACGGCGTGGAGTTGGGCGGGCGAGAAATGCGTGAAGCGGGCGCGGAACCAGGCGGAAAGCGCGGGATGGAGCGCGGCGTAGAGTTGCGGCTCGGTGAGGGCGGGCGACGTGACGCGCGTGAACATGGACTCAAGGACCCGTCCTACGAGGCGAAGGAGGCGGAGGCGAGGCGGCGGCAGGTTTCGAGGGTGTCGATTTCGGCGGGTGTCTTGTCGGTGCGGATACGCGCGATGCGCGGGAAACGGAGGGCGAAGCCGCTTTGGTGGCGTTTGCTCGGTTGGATGATGTCGAACGCGACTTCGAGCACGGTGTCGGGGACGACGGTGCGATAGCGGCCGTGGACCTCGAGCGTGTGGGCGAGGAAGTGTTCGGTGAGCTGGGCGATCTCGACGTCGGTCAGGCCGGAATAGGCTTTGCCGACGGTGAGCAGGCGGTTGTCGTTTTCCTCGTCTCGGATGGCGAAGGTGTAGTCGCTGAGGACATCGCGGCGTTTGCCGTGGCCGTATTCGACGCCGACCACGACGACGTCGAGGGTGGCGTAGGCCTTCTTGAGTTTGAGCCAGGCGAGGCCGCGGCGGCCGGGTGTGTAGAGGCTGTTGGGATCCTTGGCGATGAGGCCTTCGTTGCCGCGTTGCCGGGCGGCGAGGAAGGCGGCTTCGACGTCGGCGGCGGTGTGGGCGGTGCGGACGGGGGCGAGGGGAAACCTAGCCAAGAGCTGAGAGCCCAGAGCTGAGAGCAGATCTGTGAGCAACGCGCGGCGGGTGCGGAGAGGTTCTTTGAGGAGGGGGCGGCCGTTGAGCCAGAGGAGATCGTAGAAGGTGATCGAGACGGGGATTTCGGCGCCGAGGAAGAAATCGTCGCCGCCCTTGCGGCCGAGACGTTTTTGGAGTTCGGAGAACGGGAGGGCGCGGCCGTCGCGCCACGCGAGAAGTTCGCCGTCGGCGATGAAATCGGCGGGAAGGTCGCGGGCGGCGCGGACGAGGTCGGGAAATTGTTCGGTGATGCGGTTGAGGTCGCGCGAGTAGAGTTCGATACGATCGCAGGATTTGTGGAGCTGGCAGCGGATGCCGTCGTATTTTTCTTCGAGCCAGATGGTGGGCGAGGGCGGATCGCGCGGTGGGGGCACCTCGCCTCCCTCGGGAGGGGTGTCGGATTGGAGTTCGGCGAAGCGGGCGACGATGGCTTCGGCGGTGGGCTCGGGGCTCGCGAGCATGAACTGGAGCGGATTGAAGACGGTGAGTTCGATCGTATCCAAATTTCCATTGCGGGCGGCGCGGGTGACGGCGGCGATGTCGCCGCTGAGCATGTTGGCTTCGCGGATGGCTTCGAGCGGCTGGGCGGCCGACGCGGCGATGGATTCTTCGACGAGACCTTCTTTCAGGCCGATGCGGAGATCGCCGGTGATGATTTTGATCAGGTAACGGGCTTCGTCGGGCGAGAGCGTGGAGAGGAGTTCGCGGAGGAGATCGAGTTTGGGGGCGGGGCCGCGCGCGGCGGCGATGCGATCGAAGAAGGAGGCGATGTCGGAAAGTCGAGGGTTGAGAGAGGGGAGTTGAGAGAGGTGAGTGGCGAGGAGGGCGCCGGCGGCGTCGCCGGCGTCGGCGTAGCGATGGTAGGCGGCGCGGAAGTCGGCTTCGGAGGCGCGGGCGATTTCGAGGACGGCGCGTTTGATGAGGGCCCAGCCGAGTTGGAGGTTGCGTTCGTCGCGTTGCGGAAAAGCACGGCCGGTGAGGAAGGTGGCGGCGCTGGCGGCGTCGTCGGGGGTGAGCTCGGCGAGGTAGGAGCGGAGGATTTCGATTTTCTCGAGTTTTTTCGGAGTGGCTTTGACGGCGTCGGCGGTGAGGGCGAATCGGGCGAAGGAGGAGGGAGTTGGAGGAGTTGAGGGTTGAGGAGCGTGAGTTGAGAGTTGAGGGTTGAGAGTTGAGGGAGGCGACGCGGGAGGTAAGTCGCGGTGTGAGGCGGCTCCCACGATGGGGGAGAGTTCGAGTTGGTTGTCCTGGCCGAGGGCCCAGGCTTCGATGCCGCGGTCGCGGAGCGTGCGAGCGAAGTCGGTGGTGAAACCGTGGACGGTGAGGACGCGTTTCGGGTTAACGGCTTCGACGAAGCGGAGGAGGTCGGGGAAGTCGGCGTGATCGGAGAGCGGGAAGGCGGCGTCGGTTTGGTAGCGGTAGATCGCGCCGGGATCGATGGCCCAGCCGGTGATGACGGCGGTGCGGCGACGGGGGATGTTGCGGACGAAATGAGAGTCGCGCGTTTGGGGCGGGCAGATGACGACGTGGCCGGCGAGTTCGGCGTGATTGAAATCTCTATACGGGGGGAAGGTGTGGCCGAGTTCCTCGTAGATGCGGGTGAGCTTCAACGTTTGCGGGTGGAGCATCACGGGAAGATTCGCGGCGGCGAGGCCGGTGAGGAGTTCCTGGCTTTTGCCGAGGCTGTAGCCGAAGAGGACGGGCGTGCCGCCGTCGGAGAGGGTTTCGTGGCAGAAGTGCGCGATGTCCTGGAGGACTTTTTCGGTAGGTGGGAAGACGTAGTGCGGACGGCCGAAGGTGGTCTCCATGATCAACGTGTCGGCGGGCGGCGTGGCGCAAGGTTCGGCGGAGAGGCCGGGGCGGAGTTTGAAATCGCCGGTGTAGAGGAGGGTGCCGTGGGCGGGATGATCGAAGAGGATTTGGGCGGAGCCGAAGATGTGGCCGGCGGGGTGGAGCGTGACGGTGGTGTCGGCGGTGAATTGTTCGGTTTGGCCGAACGGAAGGATGTGTTCGATGCGTTCGCCGGGGAGGCGGGCGTGCATCAGGCGGGCGGTGCCGGCGGAGCAGAGGATTTCGCGATGGAGCGCGGTGTGGTCGGAGTGCGCGTGGGAAACGAAGGAGCGTTCAACGGGAAGGTGGGCGTCGAGCCACCAGTCGAGCTGAGGAAGGTAGAGGCCGTTGTTGAATTTGATTTCCCAAGACATGCGTCGCGCGGGCGCAAAGGACCCGAAGGCCGCGGGAAGGCAAATGGGCGGGATGGGCGCGCTCCCGGCACGCGACGGCGAACCCGGTGCGTTGGGGACAACGCGCCCTACCTAAGGCCGAGGAAGGTGAGGCCGATGAAAAGGAGCAGGGCGACGCCGACGCACCACCAATACCAGGGGAGGCCGTTGACGCGGCGGTCGGGGACGCGCGGGGCGGTCGCGGACGATTCGGAGTCGTCGGGCAGGTCGAGGCCGTCGTAGATCGACGCTTCGCGCCAGCCGGTGCGTTCGTCGGCGCCGCATTCGGGGCAGGCGCGGGCGGTGGGCGGGATGTCGGCGCCGCATTGGGCGCATTCGGACGGTGGCGGGAGACGGCGGGCCATCGGTCAACTTACGATCGTGACGGGACGCGCAAAGTATTTCCGTCGAATGAGACGCCACGCGGTCACGAAGAACGCGGTGAGCGGGATGGCGAAGAGCATCCCGAGAACGCCGTCGAAAGCGGTGCCCCAGAAGAAGACGGCGACGATGATGGCGACGGGGTGGAGGCCGGTGTGGAAGCCCATGATCTTCGGTGTCAGGAACCAGCCCTCGATGGCTTGCACGATGATGACGACGAGAAGGATCAGGGCGATCAGTTGCCAGCCGCCCTCGGGTTGGAAGAACGCGATGGGGAGCGTGACGGCGAGGCCGACGATGGTGCCGAGATAGGGGACGATGTTGAGCAAGCCGAGAATGAGGCCGATGAAGAGTCCGAATTTGAGGCCGATGAGGGTGAAGCCGAGCGCGAGCAGCGCCCCCATGATGAGACCGATGACGAGTTGGCCGCGGAAGAAGGCTTCGACGATGGCGATGAATTCGCGCGTGAGGAAAACGAGGTCCTCGCGGAGGACGGGGTTGACGAAGGGCAGGTGCTTGGGGAGTTCGGCGGCGGAGTCGCGTCGGCCGAGCAGGAAAAAGAACAGGTAGATCGGGATGATGAAGAGGTTCGTGAAGAACACGAAAATGCCGAGGATGCTGCCGGTCGCGGATTCGAGGGACGGCATCGCGGTTTTGAAGAGATCCTGGGTTTGGGCGACGACGGCCTCGCTGATCTGGCGAAGGGTGGGGTTGTCGAGCTGGCGTTGCACGAGGTTGATCCACTGCGGGTAGTGCTCGCGGACGTAGGTGTAGACGCTGTCCCAGAGGGCGGGCAGGTAGAGGACGAAGTTGATCGTCTGATCGATCAGCGGCGGAAGGATCAGGACGAGCATGCCGGAAACGGCGAGGGAGAACAGGCCGTAGAGCAGAATGACCGCGGCGAGCCGGCGCAGGTGAAGTTTGCGCTGGATCCAGAAGACGAGCGGGCGGAGCACGAGGGCGAGCACGCCGGCGGCGGCGAGCGGCCAGAGGACGTTGGAGAAGAAACTGATCGACCGGCCGATGACGACGAGCGCTCCGACGAAAAGCGCGACGGTGGCGAAGACGGCGAAAAAGGTGATGGCGAAGCCGACGATCTGGCGCTGGCCGGGCGAGAGCAGGGGAGCGGGGGCGACCACGACAGGCTCTTCGGAGGAGGCGCGGACAACGGGCTCTTCGGACATGCCCGCATAAGGAGCGCAAAGAGCGGGCGCGCGCCAGTCTGCAATTGTAGGGGAAAAGCGCGCGGGGGACGCGGGCTGGCTGGAAGGAATGCACGGTGGGGGCACCGCGCCTCCAAGGATGCAGCAGGGGCGACCGATCTTACACGAAGACGGCGTGGCGGGGCGCGAGAGTCCGGACCTTCTCGCGGAGGGAGTCGGGCTTGTAGGGCTTCACCACGTAGTGATTGATCGCGAGGCGGGCGGCGCGGGCGACGGTATCACGGTCGTTGATACCGGTGCAAAGAATGATCGGAAGATGGCGCAGCGCGGCGGAGTGGCGCACGCGCTCGATGAGCTGCAGGCCATCGACGGCGGGCATGCGCAGGTCGAAGATCCCGAGATCGTAGCGGTGGCCGGGCTCGGTGAGTTTCCACCACGCCTCGGCGCCGTCGTGCGTCATCGTGAGCTGCACGATGGGTTCGTCTATGAATATGTCTGCGATGAGGTTGCGGCACGCTTCCTCGTCATCGGCAACCAAGATCTTCATGAGCTGGCGGGGATGTGGTGCAACACATCGGCACGACTGCTCAGGGCTTTACCGAATTTTCGGCAAACTGATTTCACGCTGGCCAAAGAAGGACGACTGCCGGATAACCGCCGCCCCTTATGAACCCTGTTCTAAAGCTATTGACGGAAGGCGGCAGCCTCACGACCGGCCAGATGGCGACGGTCGCGGGGATGACTGAAGCCGAAGTGCAACAGCACCTGGAACAGTTGAAGAAAGATAAAATCTTCCTCGGCTGGCGTCCGGTGCTCGATCTCTCGCACGAGGCCGCCGCCGCCGCCGTCGTTCGCGCGGTGATCGAAGTGAAGATCACCCCGGAGCGCGGGGGAGGGTTCAACCGTTTTGCGGAGCGGATCGCGCGGTTCGACGAAGTCGAGTCGTGTTACCTGATGTCGGGTGGTTACGATTTGCTCGTATTCGTCAAAGGCGCGTCGCTGCAGAAAGTGGCGAATTTCGTGTCGGAAAAGCTGTCGACGATCGAGGGCGTGCTCTCGACTTCGACGCACTTCATGCTGCGTTGCTACAAGGAGCAGGGGTTCCTGCTGAATGTCGACGAAGCGCAGACCTCACGCCTCAACGTCGCGCCGTAACGGGCGGTCATTCCTACCATGAGCAACGACCCGAAACGTTGGGTGGCGGGACACGTGTCCGCGCTGCCGAAGAGCGGCATTCGCGATTTCTTCGAACTGGTGGCCAAGATGAAGGGCCAGGACGTGATCTCGCTGGGCGTAGGCGAGCCGGATTTCGTCACGCCGTGGCACATTCGCGAGGCGGCGATCTACGCGCTCGAGAAAGGGAAGACTTATTACACGTCGAACCTCGGCATGCTGGAGTTGCGCCGTGCGATCGCGGCGTATGTGGAGCAGCACTTCAATGTGTCCTACCGGCCGGAAGATCAGGTGATCGTGACGGTGGGCGTGAGCGAGGCGCTGGACTTGGCGTGTCGCGCGTTCATCAACCCCGGCGACAAGGTGATGTTTCACCAGCCGTGTTACGTGAGCTATCATCCGAGCATCACGCTGACGCACGGCGTGGGCATCGCGGTGCCGACGTATGCAAAAGATGGATTCGCGCTGACGGCCGAGGCGCTGCGCGCGGCGTGGCAGCCGGGCGCGAAGATGCTGATGCTGAATCTGCCGTGCAATCCGACCGGCGGCACGTGCACGCGGCAGCAGTTGGAAGAGATCGCGGCGTTTTGTCGCGAGAAGGACCTGCTGGTGTTGTCGGACGAAATCTATTCCGAGCTGACGTTCGATGGCACGCACACGAGCATCGCGAGCCTGCCGGGCATGGCGGAGCGGACGATTTTCCTGCACGGCTTCTCCAAGGCCTTCGCGATGACGGGCTGGCGCATCGGCTATGCGTGCGGGCCGGCGACGCTGATCGATGCGATGATGAAAGTGCATCAATACTCGATGCTGTGCGCCTCGATCATCGCGCAGGAGGCGGCGCTCGAAGCGTTGCAGCGCGGCTGGGATGCGGTGCTGAAGATGCGCGAGCAGTATCACCGGCGTCGCGACCTGATCGTGCGGCGCTTCAACGAAGTCGGACTGAAGTGTCATTCGCCGCGTGGGAGCTTCTACGCGTTCCCCGATGTGACGGCCACGGGGTTGAGCGAGAAGGACTTCGCGGTCGGGCTTTTGCAGGAGCAAAAGGTCGCCGTGGTTCCGGGCACGGCCTTCGGCGAGAATGGCACGGGGCACGTGCGCGCGTGTTTCGCGACGAGCTACGAGCAGATCGTGGACGCCTGCGACCGCGTCGAGCGCTTCGTAAATCGAGAGAAGAAGTAGGTTTTTACAGAAGGTGACAAAGGGAACGAAGGCTCCGTCCTTATTCTCTTTGTTACCTTCGTTTTCTTCTGTTCAAAGTTTCCGATCATGAATCGTTCCGTTGCCATCGTCGGCCGACCCAATGTCGGCAAGAGCCGGCTCTTCAACCGGCTGGCGCGGAAGCGCATCTCGATCGTCCACGATCAGCCGGGGGTCACGCGCGACGTGATCTCGACGGAAATCGAAGACGGCAATTACACGTTGCTCGACACGGGCGGGCTCGGGCTGAAAGGCGGCGACACGCCGGCGATGCTCGTGAAGGCGTCGGAGACGCAGGTGGATTTCGCGATTTCCGCGGCGGGGCTGATTCTCTTCGTGATCGACGGTTTGGAAGGCGTGACCGCGCTCGATCAGAAGATCGCGGAGATGCTCCGCAAGAGCCGGAAGCCGGTGCGGCTGGTGATCAACAAGGCGGACTTCAGCGACGACAAAATCGAACTCGCGGAAGCGTATAAGCTCGGGCTCGGCGAGCCGCTGCGTGTATCCGCGGAACATGGACGCGGGGAGGACGAGCTGCGGGCGGCGATTTTGGAGGCGTTGGGGCCGGCGGAGGACGAGGCGGAGAAGGCTCCGCAGAAGACGGCCGACGATCCGCTGTGCGTGTGTTTCATCGGGCGGCCGAACGTGGGCAAATCGTCGTTGAGCAACCGGCTGCTGCAAAGCGACCGGTTGATCGTAAGCGACGTGCCGGGCACGACTCGGGATGCGATCGAGCTGCCATTCGAGTTCAGGGGCCGGAATGGAAAGATGTATCCGTTTCGGCTGATCGACACGGCGGGAATCAAGGCGGCGACGAAGCTGGCCTCGCCGGTGGAGTATTTTTCGCGGCTGCGGTCGTTGGATGCGATCAAGCAGACCGACGTGGTGTTTCTGGTGGTCGACGCGATGGAAGGCGTGACGCAGCAGGACAAGGCGATCGCCGGCGAGGCGGTGAAGGAGCACAAGCCCATCGTGATCGTGGTGAACAAGTGGGACCTGGTGAAGGAGGCGTTCAAGGCGAAAGGCGGATTCGAGCCCTACAAGAGCGAGCGGGATTTTCGGGAGAAGTATGAAAAGGCGCTCTTCGACCGGCTGTATTTCACGCCGGGTTCGCCCGTGATTTTTGTGTCCGCGCTGAGTGGATACGAAGTCGACCGGATGTTGAATGCGGCGGTGAAGCTGAACCGTCAGCTCGATGCGAAACTGCCGACGGCGAAGCTGAACCAAGTGTTGCAGTATCTCACGGAGCGCACGCCGCCGCCGGCGGTGGGCGGAAAACGGTTCCGGGCGTATTACGCGACGCAGACGGGGAATCGTCCCTTCCGGATCAAGATCTTCTGCAATCGCGAGGAGAAGCTGACGGAGCAGTATCGGCGTTATCTGGAGGCGGGGATCGTGGACGCGTTCGACCTGGCGGGTTGCCCGGTTTATTTCGATCTCGTTGGAAAGGAAAAGCACGAACCCGGCACGCCGTATTCGGGCAAGGCGGCGCGGGGCGAGGCGGTGCGTCCGAAGTGGAAGGCTCGCGAAGAAACCGAACAGGAAGACTCTCATGAAACCCTCGAAGACTGAATTCCGTGGCGGCGACGCCCTTTTGCTGGCGACGCGTGCGTTTGAACTGGTGGTGACGACGGCGGTGGGGCCGCGTGTGGTGTCGTTTCGTTCGAAGGCGGGGAAGAAAAAGAATGTGTTCCTCGAGCTGCCGGCCGACGAGAAGCGGGACAATGGATATTTGTTTCGCGGGGGTCATCGGCTGTGGCATTCGCCGGAGGACATCGTGCGGACGTATCAGCCGGACGATTCGCCGCTCGACGTGAAGATGCTGCCGAAAGGCGTGGCGCTGACGCAGCCGGTGGAAGAGCGCACGGGGATCGAGAAAGGGATGACGATCGAAGTGCTGGGCGAGCGGACCGTGAAGGTGACGCACACGATCACGAATCGCGGACTTTGGGACGTCGAGTGCGCGCCGTGGGCGCTGACGATTTTGCGCGGCGGCGGTTATGGTGTGCTGCCTTTGTTGCCGAAAGGCAGTCACGCGGCAGGAGACCTGCTGCCGACGTATTCACTCGTGCCATGGAGCTACACCGATCTTTCGATGCCGGTCTGGGATCTGCACCGCGACTACATCGGCATCGATGTGGCGAAGGCGCCGGAGGCGCAGAAGCTCGGGATCACGCATTATCCGGGTTGGTCGGCGTATTGGGTGGATGGCACGACCTTTGTGAAGGCGGCGCGCGTGGAGGCGAACGCCACGTATCCGGATCGCGGCTGTTCGTTCGAGACTTTCACGAACGGAAAGATCATCGAACTCGAAACCTTGGGAACGCTCGGGAAGATCGCGCCGGACGCGACGGCGACGCACATCGAGTGGTGGACCTTGTTGGATGGTTTGCCCCGTCCGGACAGCGATGCGGCATTTGCGAAGCTGTCGGCGGCGGTGAAGGCCTGGATGAAGAAAATCCAATAGCCGCCGGGGCGGGAGGGATTGAATCGCGAGCAAGCTCGCTTTCACCGGCATGAGTGCGCCGCTACGATTGGTTTTTCTCGGGTCGGACCCGATCGCCCTGCCGCTGCTCGACTGGCTGGCGGGCGAAGGGAAGGCGCTGGCGGAAGTGATCGCGGTTTTCACGCAGCCGGATCGCGAGACCGGGCGCGGGCAAAAAGTGGTGCCGAATGCGATCAAGACCTGGGCGCGCGATCGCGGTATCCTCGTTTATCAGCCGGAGAAGCTGACGGACGACGTGCGGGTTCACTATGCGATGCTCGGGGCGGACGTGGCGCTGGTGATGGCGTATGGGCACATCCTCAAGGAGGTGTTCATCGAGACACCGCGGCTGGGGACGTTTAATCTGCACGCGTCGATTTTGCCGAACTATCGCGGGGCGTCGCCGATCCAGAGTGCGATCGCGAATGGCGAAAAGGAGACGGGAGTGGCGTTCATGCGGATGGTGCGCCGGCTGGATGCGGGGCCGGTGGCGGAGGTGGAACGCGTGACGATCGAGCCGCGCGATACGGCGCTCGACGTGGAGGCGAAGCTGGCGGCGGCGTGTGTGCCGTTGATGAAACGCGTGCTGCCGGGCGTGGCGAAAGGAACGCTGGTTTTCGAGCCGCAGGACGAGGCGCGCGCGACGTTTTGCCGCAAACTGACGAAGGAAGACGGCGCGCTGGATTTTGCGGCGCCGGCGAAGGAGCTGGCGGCGAGAATCAACGGGCTGTTTCCGTGGCCGAGTTGTGTCGTCGAGATCGGCGGGCAAATGGTGAAATTGGGGCAGGCGGAGGTGGCGGAGGGAAGTTCGTCAGGTGAAGCCACGGAGGTGGCGGGAACGGTGTTCGGCAGCGATGCGGGCGGGCTGTTGGTGCGGACGGGCGAAGGGGTGTTGCGAATTTTGAAACTGCAGCGGCCGGGCGGGCGGATGTTGGGCGCGGCGGAGTTTTTGCGCGGGTTTCCGGTCGCGGCGGGGACGGTGTTGGCGTCAAAGCCGATGCCGCGGCTCGTGGCGCCGGAACCGTTCAAAAACCGATGAGAACGTGCGGCGCGGTGGAGCTCTTGCTTGTTTTCGCGCGAGCATTCCCCAAGCTGGCGCGCATGTTGAAATGTCTGTGGTGGGCCTGTGTCCTGGCTGCGACCGCGACGGCGCAGACCACGTCGATGCAGGTCGAGCTGGCGAATCTTCGTGAGGACGTGCGCGGGCTGGCGCAGCGCGTCGGTTCGCTGTCGCTGCGCGTCGAGCAACTCGAACGGGAAAATGCGGAGTTGCGCGGGCGTGCGGGCGAGGCGGAGCGCTCCTATGTGACGCTGACGCAGTTGAATGAAGCGGTGGCGGCGTTGAACCAGAGCATCCGGACGGCGGCGGCGAATTCGAAGTCGGAGACGTTGCAGCAGGTGAACGGGCAGATTGAAAAACTCGCGAAGCAGACGAATGCGGCGATCGACTCGCTGGCGAAAGGCTTGGCCTCGCGGACGCCGGTGCAGACGACGTTTTCGGACGATTATCCGGCGGAGGGCATCAGTTACACCGTGCAGAAAGGCGACACACTCGCGGTCATCGCGCGGAAGACGGGCGCGAAGCTGCAGGATATCGTTAACGCCAATAGAATTTCCGATCCTTCCCGCATCAACGTCGGGCAGGTGTTGTTCATTCCAGGAGGAAAGTAATTCATGTCCGCAGCTCCCAAATCCCGCCTCGGTCGAGGCCTGGGCGGTTTGATCGCCAGCGCCGTTCCCGCGGCTCCGAAGCCGGCTCCGTCGGCGCCCGCACCGGCGAGTGCGCCCGCGCCGCAAGCGCCGACGGGGGCGCCCGGGTATCAGGAAATCAACGTGCAATCGGTGGAGCCGAGTCCGTATCAGGCGCGACGCGAGATTCCGCCGGAGCAGTTGAACGAGCTCGCGGAGAGCATTCGCTCGGAAGGGTTGCTGCAGCCGATCGTGGTGCGAAAAGTCGGCGAGAAGTTTCAACTCATCGCGGGCGAACGACGCTGGCGGGCGTTTCAGCAGTTGAAGATCAAGACGATTCCGGCGCGCGTGGTGGACGCGAGCAACGCGTCATCGGCGGCGCTGGGGTTGATCGAGAATTTGCAGCGCGAAGGGCTGAACCCGATCGAAGAAGCGCATGGCTATGCGAGCTTGATCCGCGATTTCGACCTGACGCAGGAAACGGCGGCGGATCGTGTGGGCAAGGCGCGCGCGACGGTGGCGAACTCGTTGCGACTGCTGGCGCTGGACGCGGAGATCCAGGGATTTCTCGCGCGGAATCTGTTGAGTGTCGGACACGCAAAAGTGTTGCTGGGGATCAACGATCCGGCGCAGAGGACGTTGCTGGCGCGACGGGTGATCGAGGAAGGACTCAGCGTGCGCGCGACGGAAAAGCTGGTGCTCGAGCGCAAGACCGCGGCGCCGGCGGCGGCGAGTGTGCGGGCGAAGAATCGGACGCTTCCAGCCAAAGATGCGGAGGCGGTGGCAGGAATTGAGAAAAAGCTGACATCGCATCTCGGAGCGCGCGTGGCGCTGCTGCATACGCCGAAAAAAGGACGGATCGTGATCGAGTATCGGGGCAACGAAGATTTGCAGCGGGTGTTGGAGAAGTTGGGCGTTTCTCTCTAAGGCGATAGCGAGGCTGAGTGGCGCATTGACAAAGGGGGGCGCCGCCTGATGCTTTGGCCCCTTTCCATGAACATTCTCTTCGGTATTCTGACGTTCATCCTGATCGTCATTTCGGTTTTCCTCGTGCTGTTGGTGCTCGCGCAGAAGGCGAAGAACGACGGCGGCATGGGCGCGGCCTTGGGTGGCGGGATGGCGGAGGCGACGTTTGGCGCGGATACGGGGAATGTTCTCAGCAAGCTCACGATCAACTTCTCGATCGCGTTCTTCGTGTTGGCTTTCGTGCTTTATCTCGGCCGCATCTATCAGCGCACGCATTCGACGCAGACCGGCGATGCGCTCCCGACGATCTCGGCTCCGGCCGTGCAGCCCTCGACGTCGCTGCCGGCGTTCCCAAGCGCGGATGCTCCCGCCGATACGACGACGGCTCCGGCGGCGACCGAAAGCGCTCCCGCCGAAGCGAGCAAGTAAGCCGCTAAACGATGGCTTTTTCGCGGACAACGCCCGCCTTGATTTGGCGGGCGTTTTTTGTGGTCGCACTGCTCGGAGTGGGCGCCCGGAGTTTCGCCGCGGTTTCGCGACCGGCGACGCCACCGCCGTTGCTACAGACGGGTAAACCTGATCCGGAGGAGGGGCGAGCCGCGCTCGAGCAGATGCGCCGGCTTGGAATCGCGGGGGACTATTTTTTCGAGTTTCAACTACGGGTGATGCCGCGCCGCGGCCAGGAGTCGGTGATCCGCGGGCGGTTGTGGGGGAGCCGGAATGCGATCGGCGCGATCACGCGCGTGAGCCTGCAGTTGCCGGCGAACGGCGATCGGGCGGCGAAGGAGCGGCGGTTGTTGATTCAAAATGGTCGGCGTTCGGCGGTGTGGCGCTGGGAGGAGGGCGGCGACGTGGAAATGCTGGGCGTGGGTTCGCTGTTCGAGCCGTTGGTGCCGGGGGCGGACCTGACGGCGTTCGATTTGCAGATGCCGTTTCTGTTTTGGGAAGAGTTTTCCTACGAAGGAGTGGCGCGCTTCAGGGGGCGGCCGGCACACGTGCTGGTGATCCGGCCACCGGCGGAGTTCGCGGCGAAGTATCCGGCGCTGAGCGGCGTGCGGGTGCATCTGGACACGCAGTTCAACGCGCTCGTGCAAACGGAGCTGCTGGCGGCGGGCGAGGCGGTGACAAAGACGCTTTCAGTGATCGATTTGAAGAAGATCGAGGAGCAGTGGATCGTGAAAACGATCGATGTTCGCGACGAGAGCACGCGAAACAAGACCCGGTTCAGCGTAGTCGCGGCGGGGCTGGAGTTGGACTTTTCGAAAGTGGTTTTCGAACCCGGGCAGTTGGAGACGGCGGTTGAATCGCCGCGTGCGGGCCGACTCGTGCGGATCGACCCATAAAATTAGCGATTGGTCGTGGACGCTTCGCGGTTGGTAGGGGAATTTCTAGGACGCGGTATCCGAAAAATAACGTTGCCCGGAGCGTCGGACTCTGTGTCGTGAGGGGCCCGCCAGCTTCAACCAATCTGCTTTCACCATGGCCTCAAAGAAAAGTTCAGCTCCGCTCACGTTCGACCTCCCCAGCGCGCTCATCACCAAGATCAAGACCCTTCGCAATGGTCACGGCCTCCGTTCGGCCAGCGAAGTCGTCCGCTTGGCGATGGACCAGTTTGATTTCGAGCGGTGTGTGCCCGTTTCGGTGCCGCATCGTCAAATTTCGGTGCGCATCACGAACGAGCAGCGCGCGAAGTTGAAGCGGTATGCGAAGAAGAAGGACACGAGCGTCGGCGAACTGCTGCGTCTCGCGGTCGAGAATCTCGCGGCCAAGCCGGCGAAGAGGAAATAAGGGCAGCGCGCGGTCGGTGTGACCGCGAACTTGCGTCAGAGTTGACAGGCGCCGGGCTTGCATTTGCCCGGCGCGTTTTGTTTGTAGGCGGACATTTTACGCTCATGTCCACCACACCACTGCCGCTCTCCGTTTGGGCCCGTAATGTCGCGCCGTCGCCGACCCTAGCGATCGATGCGAAGGCGAAAGCGCTGCAGGCGGCGGGAGAGGACGTGTGCGGGTTTGCGGCGGGCGAGCCGGATTTCGATACGCCGGAGCACATCAAGGAAGCGGCGATCGCGGCGTTGAAGGCGGGCAAGACGAAGTATGCGCCGACGCCGGGCATCATCGAGCTGCGCAAGGCGATCGTCGAACGCTACGCGGCCGAGTATGGTTTCTCGATCACGCCGGAGCAGGTGATCGTTTCGCCCGGCGGAAAGTTCAACTGCTACCTCGGCGTGCTCGCGACGTGTTCGCCGGGCGACGAGGTGATCGTGCCGGCGCCGTATTGGGTGAGTTATCCGGAGATGGTGAAGCTGGCGGGCGCGACGCCGAAGTTTGTGCTCGCGGACGACAAGACGGGATTCCGCCTGACTCCGGCGATGCTCGAAGCGGCGATCACGCCGAAGACGAAGCTGCTGATTTTGAATTCGCCGTCGAATCCGACGGGCGCGGTTTACAGTCGGGCGGAATTGGAGGCGATCGTGGCGGTGGCGGTGAAGCACAACCTCTACATTCTGTCGGACGAGATGTATGAGCATCTCGTGTATGACGGCGCGAAGCCGACGTGCGTGGCGACCCTCAGCGAAGAGGCGAAGGCGCGGACGATCACGGTCGCGGGTTTCTCGAAGACGTATGCGATGACCGGCTGGCGCATCGGCACGACGGTGGCGCCGCTGCCGATCGCGAAGGCGATCGCGGAGCTGCAGAGCCAGATGAGCTCGAACGTGACGACGTTCGGCCAATACGGCGCGCTGGCGGCGTTGAAGGAGAAGGAAAAGACGGCGGCGGCGTTGCAGACGATGATGACGGCGTTCGATCGCCGGCGGAAGTTCCTGCACGCGGAGTTGAACAAGATTCCAGGCGTGACGTGCTTGTTGGCGGAAGGCGCGTTCTATCTTTTTCCGAACATCTCGAGCTTCGGGCTCAAGGATACGGATTTCTGCACGCGTTTGCTCGAACAAGAGAAAGTCGCGGCGGTGCCGGGCAGCGCGTTCGGCGCGGAAGGTTATCTGCGGCTGAGCTACGCGACGAGCGACGAGATCATCAAGAAGGGCGTCGAGCGGCTCGCGCGGTTCTGCGCGACGTTGAAAAAATAGCGTCCGGTCGAGTGCGCGGTTTCAGTCTGCGCCGTCCACGCCGGCCGTGTCGAAAACGACCAGGCAGGTGAGGGCGGCGAGGATGACGACGATGGCGAGCACGGCGGGAGGATAACAGACGCCGTGACGACGTGCTGTCAGGAGCATGGTCGCGGCGTGTTGTATATCCGACGAACGGCTGGCGGCGATTCGGACAACACGCGCAGCGAAGCGGGTGGAAAAGGCCGTTCGCTTATTTCCAGAGCGGGATGATTTCTTCGGTGCGGACCCAGCCGGTTTGGCCGTTTTCGAAGGTGAGGCGGGTCCAGCCGAGGAAAGTGTTGCGATCGGCGAGAGCGAGGCTTCCGGGCGGGAGCGTGGTGGTTTTTTGCGTGTTGTCGGCTTCGGTTGGAATCGAGCGAAGCGTGCCGGCACGCCAGGCGAGGACGGCGTCGGGGTGCGCGGTGAGGCGATACGCGTGGAGGCTGGAGGCGGAAACGGCGGCGGTGAAGAGGCCGAGCAAGAGTGCGGCGAGGGCGGAGAAAAGGCGGAGGCGGGACGGATGGCGGTAAGCGCCGTAGGTGAAGAGCGCGAGGGCGGTGGTGATCAGGAGGCTGGCGGCGAGGAGGGCGAATTGCCAGGTGGCGGGGCTGGCGAGGCGGGCAAGAGACTGGGCGGGGCCGGGCGGAAGAAAGGAGACGAGCGGGCGGGCGATGTATCCGGATTTCTCGGACGCGAGGGCGAGCTGCCAGCGGACGGAGTCGTTGGACGGGTTTTGAACGAAGGCGGCGGTGGCGTGCGCGGCGGCCTCGGGCCAGCGATCCTGTTGGGCGAGCGCGAGGGAGAGGTTGTGGCGCGCGACGGCGTCGGTGGGGGATTTTGCGACGGTGGCGGACCAGGATTTCGCGGCCGCGGCGAAGTCGCCAGAGCGGTAGGCGACCGTTGGTTCTGGGTTCTGAGTTTTGGGTTTTGAGTTTTGGGTTTCGTCGGCGGCGGGGAGGAGGGTCGGGAGTGTGAAGGTGAGGGTGAGGAGGGCGACGAAGGGGAAGAGGTTGCGCGGGAGGAAGAGGCGGAGCGGGGAGAAGCCGGGGAGGCGCGTGGCGGCGCGGGCGGCTTCGGCGCGCGCGGTCCAGTCGGAGGGGAGTTGGGCATCGGCGCTGTAGAGGGCGCGGTCGGATTCGAGCCAGAGTTGTTGCCAGGCGGGATCGGTGATGGCGGTGGCGGGCGGGGCGGCGTGGGGGATGCGAAGGAGGATGGTGGCGTCGTGTTGCCACTGGAGGAGAAGCTTAGAGCCTGGAGCTGAGAGCCCGGAGCCGGAGGGGACTTCTTGGCGGAGTTGGGCGATGGTCGCGGCGAGGCGGGTGCGGGCTTCGCGTTGCGGGCGGAGAGGATCGGTGGCGCGGGCGCGTTGGGTGGCGAGGATGAGCCAGAGGATGGGGAGAATCGCAAAAGGCGCGGCGGTGAGCCAGGCGAGCGTCGAGGGACGGAGGGGCGTGAAGGTGACATGCGAGCCGGGAAGCGGATCGCGGGGAATGGCGTTGGGAGCTGACGGAGGCGTCGGGAGCTTGGGGGGCGCCAGAGATGTGACCGCGGTAGATGACTCGTTCTGGGTTCTGGGTTCTGAGTTTTGGGTTGATGAGGTGTTGGTGGCGGGAGTGATGGTGATTTGGGTGCGCGGGGTGCTGATCGTTTTGTAGTCGCCGGCGACGGGGTCGAAGTAGGTGAAGTTGACGGGGCCGAGCGTGTAGGTGCCTTCCTTGGTGGGAACGAGGACGACGTCTTCGCTGATGGTGGTGTCGAAGAGCTTGCCTTCGGCGGGGGTGCGGCGGGCCTGGGGTTGGACGACGTTGAAGTCGCGGGAGACGGCGCGCTGGGGGAGGCCGGGGATGTCGGGCCAGTTGCCGGTGCCGGAGAGCTCGAGCGTCCAGGTGATGGGTTCGCCGGCGGTGGCGTTGGTGGGCACGACTTTGGAGGTGAGTTGGAATTGTCCGACGGCGCCGCTGAAGCCGGCGGGGGCGGGCGGGAGCGGGCGGACGATGATGGCGGGGGTGTTCGAGGTGACGGAGAGTTGTTCGATCCGTGGGGTTTGGAAGAGGCCGAAACCGATGCTGCCGCTCTGGAGGTTTACGAGCTGGTTGGCGGCGTTGAGGGTGAGGGGGCCGGGGGTTTTGGTGTAGGCGCGGGTTTTCTGGATGATGTGGAGGCGGGCCTCGTTGTTGACGGTGGTTTCGAACGGCTCGGGCTTGGACCATTCCTCGGCGATGAGGGGGGCGGCGTTCCATTCGACGAGGGTGCCGAGCTGGTTGAAGTGGCGGCGGGCGACGTCGAGCGTGTAGGTGAGATCGAAGACCTGGCCGGCCCAGACGCTGGCGGGGTTGGGCTCGAGGCGGGAGGAGACGTTGGCGTCGGCGGCGGAACGGAGGGCCCCGCCGGTGAAAGCGGGGACGGTGAGGTTGCCTTTGTCGGTGCGGACGGTGAAGGCGGGGATGGAGATGGGGCCGGAGCGGTTCGAGCGGGCGCGGTAGGTGAGGATGACGGAGCGCGTCATCGTGAAATTCATGATGCTCGTTTGTTCGGCGCGGCCGGCGAAGGAGAAGGTGATGCCCTCGACGGAGGGGAGGGTAGGGTCGCCTTCCGGGCGGCAGTCTTCGAAGACGAGTTGAATTTCAGACGGATCGCCGGAGGCGGCGGGTTCCCAGCGGACGGATTGGGCTTGGGCGGTGGCGGCGAAGACGGTGGCGGCGAGAAGGGCGGGAAAGAGACGGAGAGTTCGCCGACAGGAGGAAGGCCGAAAAGAGGCGCAAAGAGGCGCAAAGAGGACGGAGAGAAGGTTCGGGAAGGCGGACATGGAAGACGGACGTGGGAGAGTGTTTGGGTGTCGAACGCGGCGCTCTCGGGGAGAGCGCCCTACCTGTTACCAATCTTTTTTGGTTTTGCGGGAGGAGTCGTCGGGATGGTTTTCCATGAGTTGGAAAAGCTCGGCGGGGGAGTCCTGGTTTTTGAGCTGTTCGAGTTTTTGGAGAGGGAGGGCGAGGTTGGGATCGACGGGCGGAGGCGAGCCTTCCTTGCGTTCAGGCACGCCGCCGACCTGCTGGGTTTCTTCGGGAGGGGGCGGAATGTTTTTCTCTTCCATGTCGCCGAAGGCGGATTGGTCTTCGCGGTCCTGCGGTTGCTGCTTCTGCTGCTGATTTTGCTGCTGCCGGTTTTCGGAATTTTGCGGATCCTGATTTTCGCCGGACTGCTGATTCTGTTGTTGCTGGTCCTGCTGCTTTTGGTCGGAACCGTCCTGTTTCTGCTGCTGGTCCTGCTTTTGCTGGTCCTGGTTTTGTTGATCTTGCTGTTGTTGGTCTTGGTTTTGCTGATCCTGGGGCGGCGGCTCTTCGGGTTTGTCGAGGAGGGCTTCGAGTTCCTCGCGGAGCTTGGGCCAGTCCGCGGTTTTGGGATCGAGCTCGGAGCCGAGGTCGACAGCGGCGAGGCCGTCGCGGATCGGACCGGCGGGGACTTGTTCGCCGGAGGATTTCAGGCGAGAGCCCCAGGTGATGGTTTCGCGGGCGAACTCGGCCCAGTCGCGGCCGGAACGGGACGCCGCCGTTGAGAGGCGGGTGACAATACGAGAGAGCGGCGGAGGTTCGGACGGGGGAGTGGCGGATGGCGCGGCAGGGGCGGCGGCGAAGCTCCAAGCTCCAAGAATCCAAGCTCCAGAGAGTATCCAAAAACCAAGCACCAAGGGGTGGCGAGGAGTTGGAGAGTGGAAATTGGAGGTTCTTTGGAGCTTGGTCATGGGAGCTTGGAGCTTCCGGCCAGTTCGGTGGAGGCTGATGGCTCGGTAGGGACACCTCGCTCCACCCGGGGTCCGGACTGGAGTTTGATTTCGCGGGGCTTGGGGCGGACGGGGAATTCGTAGTAGTAGCTGAGGAGGAGGAACCAGAGGGCGAGGCCGAGGGGCCACTGGAAGCGCTCGACGAGGCGGACGGAGTTTTTCTCGACGAATTCGCCGGCGCGGCCAGTGGCGACGGTGGATTCGACGAGAGCGGCGAGATCGACCCAGTTGGAGGCGTCGGTGTAGGTGCCCTGCGTGATGTCGGCGAGTTCGCGGAGCGTGGCCGGTTCGAGCTTGGAAAGGACGACGGCGCCGCGTTCGTCTTTGACGAGTCCGCCGGAACCGTCGGGGATCATGGCGCCGGCGGCGGTGCCCACGCCGAGGCCGAGGACGCGGATGTTTTTTTCGCGGAGTTCTTTCGCGCGGTCGCGCCAGTTTTCCTCGGTGGCTTCACCGTCGCTAAGGACGATGAGAAAGCGGTCGGCGTTGGAGCCGGTGCTGAAGGCGCCGAGGGCGGTTTCGATGAGGGCGCCGTAGTTGGTGCCGCCTTCCGGCAGGAAGTCGGGATCGAGGGCGGGCAGGAATTCGCGGAGGATCTCGTAGTCGGCACTGAGCGGGCTTTGGAGGAAGGCGGTGCCGGAGAAGACGATCAGGCCAATGCGTTCGCCGTCGAGGCGCTCGAGAAGCGCCTGCGTGAGGAGCTTGGCGCGATCGAGACGGGACGGTTTGACGTCGGGCGTGAGCATCGAACGCGAGAGGTCGATCGCGATGATGATCTCGCGGGCCTGATCGAAGACGGGCTCGTCGATGCGGCCCCATTGGGGGCGGGCGAGGGCGAAGATCGCGAAGGTGAAGCCGAGGAAGAGCCATGGCCTCAAGCGGCCTTGGTTAGCCGAGAGCCCAGAGCCGAGAGCCGAGAGCTTTAAAGAGTGGGGGCCGGCTTCGGCTTGGAGGATTTTGGAGGCGGCGGCGGTGTTCGTTTTCTGGCGACGGCGGGTGAGATCCCAGGCCAGCAAGGCGACGGGAATGAGCAACAACCAGAGGAGATGAGGCCAGGCAAAGGTCACGTGGCAGGCAGCGGCGTTGAGTGACGCGTGAACGGTGAACGCGCGAAAAGGGCGGCCAGGAAGAGGAGGGCGAGGCCGGGGGCGGCGAACCAAGGGAAGAGCTCGGTGGTGAGGAGATAGCTCTTGGCCTGGAATTCGATTTTCTGGGCGCGATCGATGGCGCGGAAGGCGGATTCGGCGGTGTTGGAGTCGGAGGCGCGGAAGAAGTGGCCGCCGGTCATTTCGGCGACCTCGCGGAGGGCACCTTCGTCGAGGTCGGACATGATGCGACGATAGCCGAGCTTGCGGCCTTTGTCGTCGAAGACGGGGAAGTGAACGAGGCCGTCCTTGCCGGCGCCGATGGTGTAAACGGGAATGCCGCGAGCGCGGGCGAGTTCGGCGGCTTGTTGCGGAGTGAGGGACCCGCGGTTGTTGGCGCCGTCGGTGAGGAGGATGACGAAAGCGCCCTGGCGTTGTCCGCCGGAGTCGCGTTTGGCTTGTTCGAGTCGGGTAAGCGCGACGCCGAGACCGTCGCCGATGGCGGTGCCGTCCTCGATGAGGCCGATCTTGATGCGTTCGAGCTGACGGGAGAGCCAGTCGTGATCGAAGGTGAGCGGCGCCATGGTGTAGGCGCGGCCGGAGAAAAGGACGATGCCGATGCGGTCGGTGGGGCGGCGCTCGATGAAGGCTTGGATGATGGGCTTGATCGCCTGCAGGCGATTGATGCGCTCGCCACGGCGTTCGAAGTCCTCGGAGAGCATCGAGCCGGAGAGATCGATGGACAGCATGATGTCGTAGCCCTGGGAGCTGACCTCGCGTTTGTCCTCGATACGTTGAGGGCGGGCGAGGGCGACGATGAGGAGGACGAGGCCGATAATGGCGAAGGTGGCGGGCCAGCGGGAGGCGGAAGCGAGGGACGGGCGGTGCCAGGCGGCGGCGAAAGGGATGATGAGGACGGGGACGCGGCGACGACCGCGGAGGGCGATCGCGAGCGGAATCGCAAGGAGGGCGATGAACCAGAGAGGGCTATGGAAGGTGTAGGGTATCATCGCGTCGAACCGGAGCGTCAGCGCGCGGCGGTCATGCGGGCGTGGAAAAAGCGAACGAGGGCGTCGAGGCGGTTTTCGTCGGTGCCGACGACGAGGCGGCTGAGCGGAGCGGGGAAGAGCGCGCGCCAAGAGGCGTCGCGTTGTTCGCGCCATTGGGCGTGCGCGGCGCGTTCGGCGGCGCTGCCTTCGAGCGTGACGAGACGACCGGACGTCGGGTCGTAGGCGGCGATGGTGTCTTGGGAGGGGAGCTCGCGTTCCCACGGATCGTCGACGCGGAATCCCATGGTTTGGTAGCGGCGTTGGAGGACGGGCCAGCCTTCGGGTTGCTCGCGCGGGGGAAAATCGCTCAGCCAGAGGAGGACGGAGTGTTTGGGGGCGGCGCGGGCGAGGAAGCGCCAGGGGAGAGTTGAGAGCTGAGAGTCGAGGGTTGAGAGTTCCGGGGCGGGTTGGGCGAGGAGGGTGGCGGCGGAATGGAGAATGGCGCCGCGGCCGCGGACGGGTTGGCGGAAGACGTTGCCGGTGGGGGAGGCGTAGACGAAGCCGACGCGGTCGCGATTGACGGCGCCGAGGAGCATGACGAGGCCGGCGAGTTCGAGAAGGGCTTCGCGCTTGGTTTGGGCGCCGGAGCCGAAGAGGAGGGAGGGTGAATCTTCGAAGACGACGAGGAGCGTGACCTCGCGCTCTTCGACGAATTTCTTGCGATAGGGTTCGCCGAGGCGGGCGGTGACGTTCCAGTCGATGTCGCGGATGTCGTCGCCGAATTCGTAGCGGACGACCTGGTCGAACTCCATGCCGCGGCCGCGGAATGTGGAGCGGTATTCGCCGGAGAGGACGTTTTCGACGGCGTGGCGCACGCGCCATTCGAGCTGGCGGAGGAGGGCGAGCGGGGACTTGGCGTCCCCGCCGGAGTTGAGAGTTGAAGGTTGAGGGTTGAGAGGCACGTCGATGCGGCGCTGTTAGCTCGATGTCGTGCTCGTGATCTTACTCGTGCTCGTGATTCGTGGCCGAGATCGATCGAGCACGAGCACGATTACGAGCAGGAGCACGAAGGATCATTTGGCCGGGACGGGGGTTTGTTCGACGACTTGGGCGATGATTTTGTCGGCGGAGATTTCCTCGGCTTCGGCTTCGTAGGTGAGGCCGATGCGGTGGCGGAGGACGTCGGCGGCGAGCTCCTGGATGAGCGCGGGCGAGACGTAGTCCTGGCCCCGAAGCCAGGCGAGGGCGCGTCCGGCTTGGTAAAGGGCGAGCGAGGCGCGCGGGGAGGCGCCGAAGGTGAGCCAGCGTTTTCCCTTTTGGGCGGGATCGGCGAGGGCGCGGGTGGCGCGGACGAGGGAGAGGATGTAACCCTGGACGGCGGGGGAAACGTGGATCTGGTCGACGAGCGTGCGGAGTTGGAGGAGTTCTTCGCCGGAGGAGGCGGCGACGAGCGCGGGCTGTTTCGTGACCTGGCCCCAGCGTTGCATCATCGAGGACTCTTCGTCGGCGGTGGGGTAGTCGACGAGGAGCTTGAAGAGGAAGCGGTCGGTCTGGGCTTCGGGAAGCGGGTAGGTGCCCTCCTGTTCGACAGGATTTTGCGTCGCCATGACGAAGAACGGACGCGGGAGCGGGTGCGTGCCGCCGCCGATGGTGACCTGGCGCTCCTGCATGGCTTCGAGGAGGGCGCTTTGGACCTTGGCGGGGGCGCGGTTGATTTCGTCGGCGAGGACGAGATTGGCGAAGATCGGACCGCGGTGGGCGGAGAATTCGCCGGTTTTGGGCTGGAAGATCATCGTGCCGACGACGTCGCTGGGGAGGAGGTCGGGCGTGAACTGGATGCGCTCGAACTGGACGCCGAGGGCGGTGCCGAGGGATTTGACGAGGAGGGTTTTGGCGAGGCCGGGCATGCCCTCGAGGAGGACGTGGCCGTTGGCGAGAAGGGCGACCAGAAGACGTTCGATCGCGGCGTCCTGACCGATGACGGCTTTGGAGATTTCGGCGCGGAGTTTTTCTGACCAGGCGGGTCCGGTAATCATGTGGTAAAGGGGAGCTGAAGCGGACGAGGTGTGACTGGGTTGAAAGAGAGATGTTTCGAGGTGAAGAACCACGAAATACACGAAACACACGAAAGAAAGGCTGCAATGAGCCGCTCGATCGCCGGTGCAGGGAAATCGAGGCGTGTGTTCCGATCTGTCCGTGGTTAAGGGATCGAAAGAAAGACGACCCGATGGCATTACCAACTCAAATTTACGCGCGGCTGGCGGTCGTGGGGGCGCGGCCGGAGGACGTGGAGGAGCGGTTCGTGCGCGGGAGCGGGCCGGGCGGGCAGAAAATCAACAAGACCTCGTCGACGGTGTGGTTGCGGCACGGGCCGACGGGCGTGGAGGTGCGGTGTCAGGCGGAGCGCTCGCAGGCGGCAAACCGGGAGCGGGCGTGGGAGGAGTTGTGCGAGAAATTGGAGGCGCGGGTGCGTGAGCGACGGGCGGCGGCGCAACAGGTGCGCGAGGCGGAGCGGCGGCGGAAGCGGGGCAAGACGCGCGCCCAGAAGCTGCGGATGATCGAAACGAAAAAGAAGCGCGCGAAGATCAAGGGCGCGCGGGGGCGGGTGAGCGGGGAGTGGTGAGCGCGCGCCAAGCCCACGTGGGGGCGAGGACGAAAAACGCGAGGGCGAGTGGCGTGGCGGGGCAGAGATAGCCGGCGTGAACGGCGGCGAAGGAAGTGACGTCCACGAGCGCGACGATGAGCGACAGGGCGAGAACGCCGCCGGCCAGGGAGAGGAGAATGGAAAACGGGGCGAGTTGGGCGATGAGCGGGCGTCGGCGGGCGGCGACGAAGGCGAAGACCGCGAGCGAAAGGACGGCGAGGGCGGCGGCGGGGTAACCGGAAAATTGATACACGGAGGCGAGAACGAGACGCAGGTGGGCGCGGAAGCTGGGCGGCGTGGGGGCGGGCAGGCCGGAGCGACGGGTGATGCGGGGGAAAAGGGAGCGGTCGGCGTCGGTGCCGTTGTCGATGGGCGGCGCGAGGGCGAAGTCGGAGAAGGCGAGGGTGACGCGCGCGGCGTGGGCGAGCGACGTGCGAAGCGGTTCGCCGAGCGAGGGGTGCCACGGCGGGACGAAGCCGCGCCGGGGAGGGCTGGCGGGGAGGCGGCCGTCGTCGCAGGCGGCATTGATTTCCTGGGCGACGCGTTGCCAGTAGGCGTCGGCGGTGGCGCCGTCACGGTAGTGACCGGCGAGTTCGGCGGCTTCGCGCAGCGCCCACTGGAACCAACCCCCGCGGATTTCCTGACCGGCGGACGGATGGTCGATGTTTTCCCAGCCGGTGCGCGCCCAGGCGTTGCCGGTCCGGCCTTCGAGGTGCGGTTGAAGTTCGGCGAAGGCGGGGCTGACGGCGTAGGCGCGGAGCCGGGTTTCGCGGAGAACGGGGACGGTGGGGATGAATTCGGCGGGCGTGATGCGGGTGAGGGCGCCGTAGGCGTCGGGGAACGCGCCGTCTTTGACGTCGATAGTGATCGGCGCGCCGTAGTGGCGAGCGTTGAGGGCGCGGAGCGTGGCGGTGGAAAGGAGAAGAATCAGCGGAGGTGCGGCGAGCAGGAGGAAACGGAGGGGGCGCCGGGGAAGCGAAGAGCGGAACAGGATGGCGGCGCCGACGAGAAGCGTGAGCGCGAGCGATGGAGCGAGCCAGAGACCCTCTTCGCGGCAGAACCAAAAAGCGGATACGGCGAGACCGGCGAAGAGCGACCAAGGCAGAAGGACGAGGAGGCGGCGATCGAGGCGGAGGGTCAGGCCGATGGCGCCGGCGAGGGCGAGCAGCGTAAGGGCGGGATGGATACCGGAACGAAGGACACGTCCGATCGCGGTGGAAGAGAACGTATAGGGATCGAAAAGCAGGACGGCGAAAAGGAGCAGGCGAAGGGCCGGCGAGGAAAGGAGCGGACGCAGTGCGAGGACGAAGACGAAACACGCGAACGCGTGAAAGGCGGTTTGGGTGACGTGCAGCGGAAAATGAGAAGCGCTGGAGGCGGCGAGGAAGAAAGGATAAACGGGGCCCTTGGTGAGCGTGATGTGGTTGAACGGACCGAGCCATTGGCCGTCGAGAAGGGCGGCGGCCTGACGGACGAAGAGCGCGTCATCGTAGCGGAACATGCCGCCGAACGAGAGGGGCAGGTCGGCGGTGAGGGCGAGTTTGAGCGCGACGACGGCGGCGATGATGGCGAATTCGGTGCGCGGCCGGCGGCGAAGGGCGCGAAGAAGGACGGGAGCGACGAGGGCGATCGAGCCGCCGATCAGGCAGAAAAGGAAAAGGCCAAAGAAGCGATTTTCGGGGACGGCAAAAGCGGCGTGGAAGGTGACGCGGCGAAGCTGGATGGGTTCGACGAGGAAGTCGGGGAGATCTAGGCGCAGGGCTTTCGCGTCGGAGAATTCGGCGGCGATCGTGAAGCCGTCGGGCGTGCGCGAGAAACGAGCGGGAATGGCGGCGTCGAGGGCGAGTTCCGGAATGTGGGCCGGTGAACGAAAGACGTAGAACGTGCCTTCGGCTTCGTTGTAGGGACCGGTGAATTCGAAGGTGACGCGTTGGACCGGAATGGCGGCGGGCGGGAGCGTGATCCAGAGGTAGGGATCGTTGCCGGTGCGGGTGAAAGTGTGAGTTTCGTGATCGCGATCGAGATCGTTGAGGAAGGAGTGCGAAAGCTCGGAGGCGGGGACGATGACAGATGTCTGGCGTGCGCGGAGACCGCCGAAAATCGCGGCGAGGAGGAGCAGCGTGGCGCCGAGGATGCGGGAAAGCTTCATTCGAGACGGACGTCGGACCAGACGGACCAGTCGAAGGCGTCGGAGCCGACGGTTTCGGTGTAGAACGTAATGGTGCCGCGGATACCGGGTGGAAGCTCGAGGACGGCGGATTGGAGGCCGCGGTGTTCGGGCCGGCGGACGGGGTCGAGCTGGGCGGTGAGGAGACGTTGCATGGGACCGCCGTCGTCGGGGTCGAACTCGACGTTGAAACTCACGCCGTCGGTTTCGTTGCCGTTGGTGTAGGCGTCGTCGCGCAACCCGTAGCTGACATGAAGCGTGGTGTGATGCGGCTCGCGGGCGAAAATGAGCACGCCGGGCGCGTGGACGAGCATGCCGGGGCGGCCCGCGATATGGGAAAGTTCGACGGCGCGGGACCAGGCGAAGAGTGGAAGGGTGGCGAAGCCGGCGGAGCGCCATTCGGCTTCGCGGCGGAGCGGCTGGTTGCCTTCGGGAGGCAGATACACGTCGCCGACGGGGGAGGCGTGGACGCGTTCGAACGGACGGCGAAAACCGCGCATCTGGCGCGCCATGAAGTAGCGGTCGTCCTTGCGGAGTTCGCGGAAGACGATGGCGCCGATCGGACGATCGAGGCGGGCGAAAGCGCGTTGGAGGGTGGGATCGGTGACGGGGACGGCGGTGCGGTTGGTGAGGGCGCGGCGGCCGGCGTAGTAGGCGAGTGAGCTGTCCCACTCGCTGCCCTCGATGAAGAGGATGGTGTCGGGGGAGGTGAGTTCGGCGATCTTGGCGCCGAGCCGGGGGATGGCGGTGTCGGGAGTTTTTTGTCCGAGATAGCCACGCTCGACGTAGGCGTGGAGGCAGGCGGCGGAAAGGAGGAGCGCGAGCGTGGCGGCGAGGGTGCGGGCGAAACGAATACGGGAATCGAAAATGGCGCCAAGGAGGGCGCCGGCGAGGGCGGGGGCGAAGAGGGCGGTGGCGTAGAAGTAGTATTCGTGGACGAAATACAAATTGGTGAAGACGAGCGGGCCGGCGGCGAACGCGGCGAGGCAGATCGAGGCGAAGGCGAAGAGCGGGAAGATGGTGGCGCGCGAGGCGGCGCGGTAGAGGACGACGAGGGCGGCGAGACCGCAGCCGAGCCAGAGAAAAGGATACGGCAGGACGAGCGAGGAGAGCGTGCGGGCGATCTCGGCCCAGGTGCGGGGGAGGAGACGTTGCGCCCACGTGCCGAAGTTCCAGTCGTGCAAGGCGGCGGACGTGGTGAAGGCGGCGAGCTCGTTGCGGAGTTTGACGGAATCGGTCCACGCAACCCAGACGTAGCCGAGAAGCAGCGGGAGCGCGAAGGCGAGGACGGCGCCGAAGAGGATGAAGGGGAAATCCGGGTGGGCGCGAAGTCGGGGCCAAGCCTCGCGAAGGGAGGCGAGCAGAAGAAGACCGAGGGCGGCGAGCGCGACGACGTAGGTGGTGACTTTGGTGAGCGCGGCGAGCGCGCCGGCGAGGAAAATCCACACTAGCGTGAGCAGGCGGGGACGGGAAAGGAAACGCTGGGTGGCGACGAGGAGCGCGAGGGCGAAGCAGAGCGCCGTCGACTCGATCATGAACGTGCGCGAGTAGAGCAGATAGAGCGGACTGAGGAGCGTGAGGCCCGTGGCGAAAGAGGCGGCGGCGGTGGAGCGGGTGGCGTGTCGGACGAAGGCGAAAAAAAAGGCGAAGGCGCCGGCGGCGAAGAGAAGGGAGGTGAGACGTCCGGCGGATTCGAGCGGGAGGCCGGTGAGTTTGACGAGGGCGGCGACGGAGAACTGGTAGGTCGGGAATTCGAAGGGCAGCGCCCACGGGGCGCCGAGGACGGGTGTCTGGTAAGCGAGCGTGAAGCCGTCGCGGAGAAGGTAGTCGGTGTTGATCGCGGTCTGGGCCTGGCGGAAGCCGGAGTATCCAAGAATTGGATTCGACCAGCCGATGGTGGAAATGCCGGCGAAGGCGGCGGCGCAAAGGGCCACGAAAACGACGGGAAGATGCGCGGCGAGGCGGGAAAAGCGGGAGGGTGGCGGCAAGGAGGCGGTCATGGATGGGCGGCGCGGCATGGGCGATCAGGGCTCGAAATACAGGTCGAACCAGACGGACCAGTCGCAAGCCTGGCCGGGACCGGCTTCGCAGACGAGGCGCAGCGTGCCGGCCTGGTCGGGCGGGAGGGAGATTTTTCGACGCTGGACCCCGCGGTTGTCGGGCGTGTTGGCGGGATCGAGACGGCGTTCGAAGAGGCGGGTGGCGATTTGGTTTTCGTCGACGAATTCGACGGCGAACGTGACACCGTCGGTTTTGACGTCGCCGGTGTAGGCATCGTCGGTGATGCCGAAGCCGAAGCTGAACGTGCGGGCGTCGGCGGGGCGCTCGACGAGGACGTGGCCGGGCGCGTGGACGAGCATGGCGTCGTGTCCGCGGAAGGCGACCGCCTGGACGTGGACTTCGGAATGAAACGTGGCGGTGACCTCGCTGAATCCCGGCGTGCGGAACTCGCGGGCGGTTTTCGCGGCGTCGGACGCGAGGACATAGACGTCGCCCTCGGCGCCGGAGAAGGCGCGTTCGGGTTCGCCGAGCGCCTGGAGGCAGAGATCGACGAAAGGGAGGTTTTGGCGAATGTCGCCGCAGAAGACGACGGCGTGGAGCGGCCGGTCGAGGCGGGCGAGAGCGCGGTGGAGGCGCGGGTGATTGGCGGCGTGACCCTCGCGTTCCATGATGGCGTGGCGTTGGCCGTAGTAGGGAAGGGCGCTGGACCAGTCGTGGCCGTAAACAAGGATGGCGGCTTCGGGCGGGGTGTTTTCGCGGATCCAGGTGGCGAGTTCGAGGATCGGTTGGGAGACCTCGGATTGACGCGGCAGGAAATGCGAGGTGTAGCCCCAGAGCAGCAAGGCGGCGAAAGCGGGGGCGGCGAGGAGAGCGACGAGCAGGCGGGGAGCGAGCGTGGCGCGGTCCCAGAGAGCGCCGAGCGCGAGGGCGGCGATGGCGAGGAGGAAGAGGCCGTTGGCGTAGTGGTAGTAGTGGTGGACGGCGTAGAGATTGGGGAAGGCAAACAGGCCGGTGGCGAACAGTGCGGCGAGCAGAAGGGCGGTGCGGTGGTGGACGCGGACGGAGGCGAGCAAGGCGAGGAGGACGAGCCAGACGAGCGGGGTGCCGAGGACCATTTCGGAGGTCAGAGCGAAGAGGGATTGCCAGGTGTCGAGATTGGCACGCTGGTCCCAAGTGCCCCAGTTCCACGCGCGAAGGGCGGCGGACGTGACGAAGTCGGCGAGCTCGTTGCGCGATTTGACGGCGTCGGTGAAGGCGATCCAGGCGAGCGTGGCGGCGAAGGGGAGCGCGAGGGCGGCGACGAAGGCGGACGCGAGGAGTCGCGGACGAGGAGCGGCGCGAAGTCGGGACCAGGCGGGGCGGAAGTCGGCGAGAAGGAGGATGGCGACGCCGACGAGACCGATGCCGTAGGTGGTCGATTTACCGAGGCCGGCGAGGAAGCCCGCGAAAAAGATGAGGAAGGCGAAGGAAAAGCGCGGGCGCGCGAGGAATTCGCGGACGGCGAGAAGCAGGCAGATCGTGAAGCAGAGCGCGGTGGACTCGATCATGAATGCGCGGGAGCCGTAGAGGTAGACGGGGCTGACGAGGGCGAAGGCGGCGGCGAAGAATCCCGCGGCGCGGGAGCCGGAGGAGCGGGCGACGAAGATGCCCAGCAAGGCGAAGGCCGCGTAGGCGAAAAGGAGCGAGACGAGGCGACCGGATTGGTCGAGGGGAAGCGCGGTGAGCTTCGTGACGGCGACGACGCAGAGCTGATAGACGGGGAACTCGAAGGGGACGCTCCACGGCGCGCCGAGCACGGGGGTTTCGTAAGCGAGGGAGAAGCCGTTTTCGAGAAGGCTCTGGGCGGTGAGAGCGGTCTGGGTTTCACGGAACGCCCAGTAGTCGAGCAGCGGGAGCTCCCAGCCGATGCGCGAGAAGTGAAGGGAGAGCGCGAAGCAGACGGCGAGAAACAGACCCGGAAAAAGGCGCAAGGCGGAGGGCATCAGAAAAAAGCGGGGATCAAGGCGTGGGGGCGGGAGATTTTCGGCGAATCAAGAAAACGGATACGGCGGTGGCGGCGGCGAGGAGGGTGACCGCGGCGAGGGTGTGGTGGGTGGATTCGGCGCGGTGGGCGCGGAGGAGAGCGCGCCAGCGGTCGCCGAAAGTCGGGTCGTCGGTTTGGGCGGGGCGGGCGATGCCGAGCCAGCCGTTGGGGCCGTCGAGGCCGTCGTAGAGGAAGAGCGTGGCGGTGGAGCCGCGGTGGGCGGAGGTGTCGACGGACCAGACATTCCAGGCGGCGCCGGGATTGGGGCCGAGGTAGCTTTCCCAGGTTTCGGCACCGGTGTCGGGATCCAGAAAACGGATACGCAGGCCGTTGCCGGGGAAGGTGGGATGGCCGGTGACGGGGACGAAAAGGCGGTCGGAACGGACGGGAAAGGGCAGCGAGCGGATGATGCCTTGGAAGTCGGGTTTGATTTTCAGGCGGGTGCCATACCAGTGACGGCGGACCTCGGGCGGAAGCGTGTCGACAGCGCCGCGCGCGGCGACGCGGTAGTGGAGGCCGCCGTCGTGGCGTTCGAATTCAAGATCGGCGAAGAACACACCCTGCTCGAGCGGGGTGTGCGCGAGGCGAAGGCGAGCGGCGGGATCGAAGACGAAGGCGTGGCGCCAGGAGAGCGCGAGCGTGGCGACGATGAGAAACGCGGCGGCGAGCCAGGCGAAGGCGGTGCGGGGCGTGTGGGAGGTGGGGCCGACGACGTCGAGATCGGAGGCGACGCCGAGCCGCGGTGTTTGCAGCATGGATACGCCGAGGACGAGGAGACCGGCCAAGGCGAGCCAGGGGGCGGAGGGAAGCAGGAGCGCGGGCAACCAACCGAGGCGGCCGTGATCGGGGCGGGCGAGCGGGGAGCCGGTTTCCGGAGGAAGAACGGATTGGAAACGCGGTTGGGAAAGGAGCGGCGGAAGCGAAGGCGGATAGGTGAAGAGCTCGTGTTGGGTGCCGGGGTCGTTGAGCAGCGCGGCGGCGTCGCCGGTGGCATAGAAATGCTGGAGACGTTCGAGGTTGCGACGGTTGATGTCGGGGCGGTGGAGGAGATTGTAGCCGGCGTGACTTTCGGTGGTTTCCCACCAGAAACTCTTCAACGGAGCGACGAGCCAGAAGAGGCCGAAGGCGGCGAGGGCGAAGCGCGGGAGCTTTTGGGGAAAGGCGAGAGCGAGGCGGAAGAGGCAGGCGGCGTTGAGGAGCCAGCCGAAGGAGAGAAAGTCGCAGTAGCGGGAAACGAAGGTGAAGGTTTCGGCGGCGCGACCGTAACCGATGGCGGCGGCCTGCCCGCCGACCCAGAGGCCGCAAACGAGGATGAAGGCATCCGGAGATTGGATACGACGGGCGGCGAGCCGGTGGATCGTCCAGACGATCCAAGGGGCGTAGACGACGAAAGCCCAAGCGGGGTGCGGCAGCGGCCAGGCGAGCTGGCGAAGGAAGACATCGAGGGCGAGTTCCCAAGAGTCGGCGCGGAGCGCGGCGGTGACAGTGATCGAAGGAAAAAAGGCGAAGAACGCGGCGATGACGGCAACGGCGAAACCGAGGCCGGCGAGGGCGACGCGACGGTCGCCGTCTCGGCGCCGCCAACGCCACGCGAGCAGAACGGCGACGGCGACGTGGGCGAGGATGGCGGAGTGTTGCGTGAAAAGGACGACCAGACCGGCGACGTGGCCGAGCCACCAGGCGCGCGAGAACGTGCGTTGGGTGCAGACCGCGCCGAAGTAGAGGAGCGAAAACGCGATCTGCGTGTAGACGAGGGATTGGATACCCCAGAGGGTGTTTTCCCAGGTGATCGGGAGCGCGAAGATGGTGCCGGTGAGGACGGCGAAGGCGGCGCGAGTCCAACCGCGCAGGCCGGGAAGGACGAAGCGGAGAAAGAGCGCGACGCAGCCGGCGAGCAGGAGGGCGTTGAGGGTGGTTTCAACGAGGTTGTTCCACTGGCCGTTGACGCGCAGGAGAGCAAAAGAGAGGGCGCGGGTGAGGACGGGCCAGTGGTCGTTGAGCGGCGTGAAGAAATTGGCCAGCGACAGTTCGCCCTCGGACCACGGGGCGAGCAGGTCGAAGCCAGTGGCCTGCCACTGATCGCGGAACGGCAGGACGGTGCCGTAGGCGCGGATGAGTCCGAGATGGCCGGCGAGGGCGAAGAGCGCGCCGGCCAGGGCGGCGGCGGCGATGCCGCGGAGCGCGGGGGATTTTATTGAATCACCACGTCGGCCCATGCGGTCCAATCCCAGGAGTGTTCGTTGGCAGGACCGGCGGTGATTTCGAGGAGGAGCTGTCCGCCGGCGGGAAGGTTGGAGAGATCGACGTCGAAACGTTGCAGGCCGCGATCGGCGGGTTCCTGCACCGGGCGGATCAGGCGCGAGAAGAGCGTGCGGCGTTCGCCGTCGGGGGCGGCCCAGATGACGCGGTATTCGGCGCCGTCGGTGTTGCCGCCGTCGAGATACGCGCCGGGCACGTATCCAAAAAAGCCCTCCGCGCGGGTGGCGCCGGGAGGCGGCGTGAAGACCATGAGGCTCGGCGCGTGCATGACGAGCGCCTGGCGTCCGTCGATGACGAGTTCGGATGGATCGGTGTAGGCGGCGGTCTCGTCGGGGATGAGCGAGAACATGGAGAACTTCGCGCGGACGAGCTGCTGGTCGTATTCGGGTTTCGCCTTTGAAGGCGTGACGGCGGAGAAGGTGAACGACGCGGCGTCGGCGAAGTAGCGGCGATCGGAAGAGTCGACGTCGAGCGTGACGCTACGGACCCAGCGTTTGGGTTCGCCGCCTTGCGATTCGATGAACGACTCGATGTCGGTGACGAGCGGGTTGAGTTGGAAACCGCCGCGGGCGGCCTTGATGGGGAGGCGGTAGGTTTCGGTGTTGTCCTCGGAGTCGGTGACCTGGAGATGAACGACCGGCGGTTTGTAGAGGAAGTTGCGGGCGCGGCCGAGAAGGGAGGGGGCGAGATCGACCTGGAACCAGAGCGGTTTGTTTTCGAGATCGCCGAGCGTGTAGGTCTGGCCGAGGGGGACCGAGACACGGGTGAGCGGGCGCGGCTCGAGTTGTTCGGCGGGCGGAGGATTCGGGCGGCGGCGCCAGAGCTGGTAGCCGTTTTCCTCGAGGACGAAACGGTAATAGTGCGGGAAGAGGCGGAGAAGGTCGGCGTCGTCGAGCAGGAGGGGGCGTTCGTCGATCGTCTGGAGCTTGAAGAGCGCGTATTCAGAAGCTCGAGACGAGGCGAGCCAGTCGGCGTTGAGGCGGTTAAGGTGCGGGGTGTAGGCGGAGTAGCTTTGGAAAACGGGCCGCGGGGTGTAGTTGAACTGGTTGAAGAGGGCGACGCCCTGCTCGAAGCCGAGGACGTCGACGGAGGCGTCGCCGATCATGCGGGCGGTCTTGGGGAGCGCGGCTTTCGCGCGCTCGGCGGCGAGTTGGTTGTCGAGGTGCTGGCGGGCGGTGCGGAGGTCGGAGAAGGCGCGGAGATTGCGAACGAGTTTTTCGTTGGCGATGTTGCCCGCCCACTGGAGGACGGGCGGAAGGGTGTCGTAGATGCCGAAGAGACCGAGGATGGCGGCGGGGACAAGGAGCGTGCGGGCGATCCAGCGGGACGGACCGGTTTCGTGGAAGAGCGCGGGGAAGGCGAGGCAGACGAGGAGCGCGCAGTAGAAGAAGCCGAGCATGTGGCCATCGGCACGGACGAAGCCGTGTTTCCAATTCAGGTAGAGGAAAGCGCCGAGGATGAGGAAGGAGGCGATGGAGCGGATGCGGTCGGGCTGGGTGCGGAGATGCCAGGCGAGATAGCCGAGGAGCAGGGCGATCATCACGAGGGCCTTCCAGAAAGGAGCGAAAGGCGTGGGAAGGCCCATCGTGGCCTGGTAGCCGGAGCTGACGTCGAGGGAGTTGAAGAAATAAGGAACGAGCGCGGAGATCGGCTGGCCGCAGACGGACCAGAGGACGAGGAATGTGAAGGCGAAGAGGCCGAGGAAGAGCCAGGCGGCGAGATTGCGGCGGCGGACGAGGCCGAAGGCGGTGACGACGACGGCAACGAAGCCGGCGAGCATGAGATTGGTGAACTTGATCGCGGCGAGGAACGCGAAGAAGAGCGCCGGGGCGACGACGGCGAGCGGGCGGTCGGAGGCGGAGAGCTTGTCGATCAGACTCCAACCCAGGAGCACGATGAGCATCGTGTGCAGGGCGTCCTCGTAGCCGACCCCGAAAAGAATGAAGAAGGCGAGGAAGGTGAAACGCGAAAGACCGGCGAGACCGCGGCTCAGGCGGAGAACGACGGTGGCGGTGACGACGGCGAGGGAAAGTTGCCAGAGGATGAGCGGCCAGAAGAAGTCGCCGGTGTAAGTGCGTCCAAGGAGGAAGCCGAGCGGGCCGTAGGTGAAAACGACATCGCGACCGAAGGCGAAGCCGTGGTCGAGGAAGTAGCCGAGCGCCATGCGCCAGGACGCGTCGAGTTGAAGCTCGGGCGGCTTCGGCAGGCTGAACGTGACGAGAACGAGCAGGAGCCAGAGCAGGAGTTCGCCGAGGCGGCGCGAGAAAGGCGAAGGCGTGGGCGCGTCGGTGGAAGCGGAGTTGGCTGAAACGGCGTCGGTTTCGGACATGAGAATGGGAGGCGCGGTGATAGGGGGCGGGCGGCGGCGGGGCGAATTGTTTTTGGAGCCGCGGCGGTTGAATTGGAGGACGGACTAAGGAGCGGTTTCGAGGGTGACGTCGGACCAGAATGTCCAGTCGCTGGACGGGTTGCCGTCGGGACCGGGGGTGATCTCGAGTTCGAGAATGGCGCCGGGGACGTGAGGCGGAAGCGGGAGGGCGAAGGTTTGGACCGGCCGGTCGGCGGGCTCAACGGCGGGGCGGAGATGACGGTCGAGGAGGGTGTGGCGGGCGCCGTCGGGGGCGATGACGCGGATGATGAACTGGGCGCCGTCGGACGGGGCGGAATTGTCGGGGGCGTAGGCGCCGGGCGGAATACCGAAGTTGCCGCGGAGGATATGGGCGTCGGCGGGAAGTTCGTAGCGGACGAGAGAAGGCGCGTGGAGGGAGAAGATGCGCTGGCCCTGGTCGGTGGTGGCGCCGGGATTGAGGAGGGCGCGGGCACCGGACGCGGGGTGGCGTCCGGAGACGCGGGCGAGGGAGAGTTCGGTGAGGAGCTCTGGTGTCGTGAGAAGATCGAGGACCGAAATCGTTTTCTCGGAGCTGCGGGTGACGGAACCGTCGGACCACGTGGCGACGGTTTGGAGCGTGTGCGTGGTGGCGAGCGCGGGGTCGAAGGGGATTTCGACGCGGAACGTCATGTGGTTGGACGCGGGAAAATCGACGGCGGCGAACTCGGCGCCGTCGAGGAGGACGGAGAGACGTCGGACGTCGGCGCCATTTTCCTGAAAGATGCCGGCGGTGAATGCGGACGGACCATGGCCGACGGAATTGGGACCGTGGAGCGAAGGAGCGGGACGGTTGACGGCGACGGGGGCGTCGGCGGGCGCGGCAAGCGGCGCGGCGCGGCGCATGAAAAGACGGAAGCCGTGCGCGGGGTAGCGATCGGGGTCGATCTCGACGTAGCGCTCGGCGACGAAGGAGTTCAGCGCGGGGAATTTGCGGAGCGGGTATTTGGCGAAGCTGCGATGCGGGCCGGCGCTGCAGTCGACGATGAAGAGCGGGGCGGTGCGGCGGAGGTCGGCGAGGAGATTTTCGATCGCGCCGGGGACGATGGCGTAGGAGGTGTCGATGGCGGGATCGAGATTCGTCCACGGCACGAGACCCGTTTGGAACGTGCAGAAAAGGTAACGGGAGGCGGGGGCGCGGTCGGTGAAGAGGTGGATGTCGGCGTTGAAACCCCAGACGAAGATGCGGTCGGCGGGCGAACTATGACGTCGGATAAAATTGGATACAGGAAGAGCGGGATCGGGGGGTGGCGGCGCGACTTTGCGGGCGGAGAGCGGCTTGAGGAGAAGCGGGGCGGCAAAAACGACGAGCAGGACGGAGGAGGTGAGGCGGACCGGGGCGTTGAGGCGGACGGACCAGAGACCCGGGAGCCAGGCGGCCATCCAGGCGAACGCGGGCAGGCATTGGATGAAGTAGTGATCGAAGCTGCGACCGCCGGCCATAGCGGAGGCGAGAGACGTGGCGCACCAGAGGAAGAGATAGATTTCCCAACGGCGAGTGGCCGCGAGGGCGGGAGACGGGCGGAGTTGGGCGAGGCGGATTCCGACGATGGCGGCGGCGAGCAGGCCGGCGGCGAAAACGAACGGGTAGTGGTGGGAGAGTTTCTCGAAAAACGGGAACGGCGCGAGAAGACGATCAGTCCAGGACGTTTCGGGGGCGTAGTAACGGGTGTTGTAGATCCAGGTGTAGAAGGCGGCGTCGTTCCACGCACCGGCGGCGACGAAAAGCAGGGCGACGGGAAGGACGATGGCGGCGAAGCCGAGAAGCAGGCCGGTGGCGGCGCGGAGGAGAAGGCGGAGCGGAGCGTCGCGGAAAAGGGCGAGGTAGAGGACTGTGCCGAGCGGGGTGGCGAGTTCGACGAGCGCGGGTTGTTTCGAAAGGAAGGCCAAGGCAAAGAGCGCTCCAGTGGCGAGGCTGCGGCGGAAGGAAGGAACGGGAGTGGATGAGGAAAGGAACGTCGCGGCGGCGGCCGTGGTGAAAAGGATCAGGAACCACTCGGTGTGCGCGGCGTAGGCGTCGGTGGGCTCGATGAGAAAGCAGGCGAGCGCGGAGAAGATGGCGGCGGACCAGAGGGCGGTGGCGGTGTTGCGGGTGTGCCGCACGAGGAGAAAGAGGAGAAATGCGGTGCCGGCGACCAAGACGGCGGTGAGGACGTGGAGGGCGGTGGTGCTGACGCCGGTGAAGGCGAAGAGCGCGGCGGCGGCGTAGTAGCTGAGCGGCGTGCGGTGGTCGACCACGTCGCGATAGAGGACGTCGCCGTCGAGGAGCATGCGGCCGGCGACGGCGAGATTGGCTTCGTCGATATTCCAGACGGGCACGCGAAACGTCGGCGCACGCAGCCAGCAAATCCACGCGGTGAGGAGCGCGGCGGCGGCGAGCGCGACAAGCGTGGAACGGCGGGACGAAGTCATGGCGCAGACGGCGTAGCAATTTCGCCGGTGAAGTCAGTCCAGTAAGACCAGTCGTAAGCGGCGTCGTTGTGCAGCCCCGGGTGAAGATAGAAGACGAGACGGCCGGGACGACCGGGGGTGACGATGCGGGCTTTTTGCGGGCCGCGGTCGGCGGGGTTGTTGAACGGATCGAGGGTGCGCGCGAAGAGCTCGATCGGTTGCTCGGAGTCGTCGCGGAATTCGACGTAGACGTAAACGCCGTTGCTGCGCGGGGAGCCGTCGTCGTTGCGGTAGGCGGCTTCCTCGAGACCGAAGCCGAACTCGACGGCGTGAAGGTCTCCAGGACATGGATACACGAGGAAGCCGGGGGCATGGGCGATCCAGCGGCCATTGACCTGGGTGCGGATCGGTTCGCCGCTGGCGGTGGTGCTTTCGGCGGGGAGGAGAATACGATCGGGTGAAAGGACGAGGTCGGGGCCGGGACCTTGGGCGCGCAAGGGATGGAGATAGACGGGCGGCGGGGAGGCGTCGGGAGAGGTCGCACCGAATTTCACCTCGATATGGCCGGGAGCGTGGTGGGGGAGCTCGACGCGGGAGGACTGACGCTGGCGGTCTTCGGGGCGAAGTTGGGATTCGAGGATGCGGGAGAAGAGATTTTCGGAACGACCGTCGGGATGGAGAAAGTTTACCTCGACGGCGATGCTGCCGGTGGCGGAAGGTTGTTCGGCGAGGCCATAGTCGAGGACGAAGGACTCGACGTGTTGAGGACGTGGATACACGACGCGCGCGGGGACGCGAGTGGTCCATCGAGGATCGGGCGCGGCGGACGTCCACGGGGAGGCGGAAGGCGATTCGGCGATGGTCGGAGCGTGAGAGAACTCGCGTGCGAGGAAGGCGGGGCCGGCGGCGAAGGCGCGGAGTTGTCCGATCCAAACGGCAGGATTTGAAGATTGCGGAGGGTGTTGGGCGGGATCCCAGTTGAGACGGAGATGGCCGGAACCGGGAGGGAGCGACGCGGTGAACTGCTGGCGATCGTGCGAAAGCAGGGTGACGCGGAGAGGGAGTGGCGATGCGTGGCCGACGGCGTCGAGGAAGAAGAGTTCGGGTGCGGGATGGGGTGAGGGAGGAGCGTCGGGACGACGACCGGGTGGTTGCCATTCAAAGGAAAGGCGCGTGGCGGCATCGGGCCGGGGAAAATCGAGATGGAAGGCGTCGGAGGTCGTCCAGCCGGTCGAAGGACCGACGGGAGCGAAATGCCAGGAGGCGGAAGAGGATAATGAAGGCGAGATGCGTTCGAGGCCGTAGGCTAGGACGGGGGAAAGATTAAAGGGTGGAAGATCGCGAGTGAGGCGTCCGGTGAGATCGAGGGCGGGGCTGGTGGCGTGGTGTTCGCCGAAGTCGACGACGGCGTCGACGGAAGTCGCGAGCGGGGCGGTGAAGTCGGCGAGGCGAAGGAAGAAGGTAGTTTCGGTCGGATGATCGTTGGGGAGAACGATGTGGCGAAGCGGTTGACCGGCGCGGCGGAGAGTGACGGACTTGGCGGGGTGGGGAGTGCGGACGGTGATTTCGAAGAGATCGGGAGAAGAGGAAATCGCGGCGGGGTGAAGCGTGATGGAAGGATCGAGTGGAGCGTCGGGCGAGAACGCCGGGGAGAGTGGGGCGAGACGGCGGTAGAGCCGCATTTGAAGAGGTTCGGCGAGGTGGCGATCGACCTCGGCGTAGTGTGCGATCAGTTCGTCGCGGAGCGCGGGTTGGGCGAGCAGCGGGTATTTGACGTAGCCGCGGGTGATGGCCTCGAGGATGAGCGCGGGCGGGGTGGCCCGGTAGTCGGACCAGAAGGCGCTCCATGCGTCGGGGACGACGGCGTAGCGGGTGTCGAGGGTGTATTCGAGATTCGTCCACGGGATGAGGCCGGAAAGGAAGTTGGCGTAGACGAAGCGGGTGGCCGGGAGACGCTGGGAGAACAGGTGGGCCTCGGGGAAGTAGCCCCACACGAAAAGGCGTTCGTCGGGCGAACTGTGGCGCTTGAGCAAGGCGGCGAGTTCGAGGTGACGAGGGTCGTCGCGAGATTCGGTTTTCGAAAAAGCAACGACGGCGCAGCACAATGTGTCACCGATGACGACGAGAAACAGCAATGCGAGAGCGAGACGCAGCGCGGGCGGGGCGCCGGGGCGGCGAATGTAGTCGAAAGCGCGGGCGAGCAGCCAGCCGGCGGCGAGGCTGAGGCCCGGCACGAGTTGGATCGAGTAATGGCCGAAATCGCGTCCGCTCAATGCGCACGCAATCACACTGGAAACAATCCAGCCGAGGATGAGCCAGGCGAACGTGGGAATGGGTTTGGTGCGATCGGGCAGTGAATGAATCGCGAGCACCGCGAGAACTCCGGAGGCGGCGATGGCCAACGCGAAGAGTGTAGGGATGTGGAGGAATCCCAGTTGTGCCGGAACGAAGAGAGCGGACCAGCGCGAGAGAAGGGGAATTTCCGGGACGTAGAGCGTGGTGTTGTAGCGCCACGCATAGTAGAGAAAGGCGTCAAAGGCGCCGTGAGCCCAGAAGTAGCCGCCGACGGCGAGGGCGAGGACGAGAAGGCTTGTGCCGACGCCGAACCAGAGTTGTCGCGAAGGTTGTCGAACGGAAGGCTCGCGGAAATAGAGCAGCGCGGAGATGACGGCGAAGGTGGCGAAATCGAGAATGCCGGGCTGTTTGCTCAGTGCGCTCGCAGCGAAGGCACCGCCGATCAGGAGTCCGGGAATGAAACCGCCGGTGCGGTGAGAGCGGGCGAAGAGCCAGAAGCCGAGTGAAGAGAAGAACACCACGAACCACTCGGTGTGCGCGGCGAAGGCTTCGGCAGGACCGACGAAGAGAAGGGAGAGGAAAATGAAAATGGCGGCGGCAAAGGAGCCGGCGAGTGGCTCGCCGAGCTTTCGGCCGAGATCGCGAAGAAGCCAGGCGACCAAGCCGAGGGTAAGGGCGAGCGTGACGTGAATGGCGCGAGTGTTCCAATCGCCCGAGATCGCGAGAATGGCGGCTTTGAGGTAGGGAACGAGTGGGCCTCGGTGATCGACCGTGTCGCGATAAAGCACGCCGCCTTCGCGGATCTGTTGGGCCATCGTGACGGTGACGGCCTCGTCGAGATTCCAGAGAACGCGATCGAGGAAAGGAGCGCGCAGCGCGAAGGCGGAGCCCAGCAGAACGAGCAACCAAAGAAGCGAGCGCGTCCGGGCGTAAATCATCGCGCGGAGAAAGGGAGCGGATTTGCCGTGAACGGGGGCGGCGCGTGAAGGGCGAGGGTGTTGCGAGACGTTTGGATGCGCTGGGTGGTGAGGGC
>ENA-UOVV01000410-UOVV01000410.1-compost-metagenome-genome-assembly--contig:-NODE-410-length-52901-cov-23.513530_pt1 | contig 52901 bp, 50 predicted proteins | sample MGYA00238155_ERZ761577 | MGnify/ENA primary metagenome ERZ761577 (study PRJEB28898, sample SAMN06268775) | compost metagenome | isolation source: Emeryville, CA | place: USA:Emeryville, CA | collected... | reverse complement strand
GAAAGTCTCGTCATAAATGCGGACTACCCGCGCTGAGGCTCGAGCCTCGCCGGTCACCCGCCCAACTCATCAACCCGAGGCCAAACGGCCGGCGGGCGCTTCGGCACGCCGTCACATCCCCGCTAAGCGCTCAACGCCTTGGCCAAGATCGGCAGGCTCACGTCCATGCGATAGTCCACGCCGGAATGGTCGTCGGGGAACTCCTCGTAGGTGTGGGCGACGCCGTGCTGGTCCAGCACCTTGTGGATGCGCCGGCTGCCATAGAGGATGTTGTATTGGTCCTCGGTGCCGCAATCGAGGTAGAAGGCCTTGAGCTTGCCGATGGCCTCCCAGCGTGTCTCCACCATGCGGGCCGGGTCGAAGTTCAGCCAGTTCTGCCAACGGTCGGCGATCAGCTCGCAGGTGTCCCAAGTCACCGGCAGGCGGAGGCCAAGGAAGGCGCCGGGGTCGGGGTCGAAGCTCGCGGCCTGGGCGAGCATCAGCAGCACCATCCAGTCGTCATTGCCGGGCTTGAGCTTGGCTTCGAACTTCTTGACCCACTCCTCGATCGAGCCGGCCTTGGCCAGCTGCCGCAGGAGCTTCGGGAACTCGCCGATATAGAGGTTCTCGAACCCGGCATCGCCCGAATGGCTAGCCGCCGCCGCCCACACGTCGGGGTGCAGCATGGCGTGCACCAGCGAGCCGTGGCCGCCCGAACTCTTGCCGAAGACGCCGCGCCGCCCGTCGCCGCCGCAGCCATACTGGCCCTCCACCAGCGGCAGCATCTCGCCGATGAGGAAATCCTCCCAGTTCCCCATGGCGGCGCTGTTCACATACTGGTTGCCGCCGAGGCGGGGGAAGCAATCAGGAAAGGCCACCACTACGGGCGGCATCTGGCCGTCGCCGATCAGCCGGTCCAGCCGCTCGGGCACGTTCTCGCCGAAATTGCGCCAGTTGGTGTGGGCCGGTCCGCCGGCGGTGAAGCCGACGAGATCGACCAGCAGCGGCAGCCCGCTGCTGTCATGCCCCGCCGGCACATAGACGTCGACGCGCCGCGTCGTCGGGTCGCCAAGCATGTTGCCGGCAAGCGCCTTGCTGGCGACGGTGATGGTATGGACGGTTCCGGCCGGGTGCTGGGTACGCCGCATGTCAGGCCTCCGCCGCGTCGCCGAACATGTCGCCGCGGGTGAGCGGGGTGTAGCGCCGGCTGTCGGCGGCGTTGAGCGACGAGAGGATGCGGCCGAACAACCCGCCTTCCGGCTTGCCCGCATGGTCCTTGCTCAGCTGCACGAGGTAGGCCGAGGTGGCATCGAGCCGGTTCGCCATTAGCCAGGCGATGCGGAAGGTCAGCTCCGGGTCGGTCTTGAGATATTGCCGGGCGTCGCGGATCACCCGCAGGGTCGTCGGCTTGTCGGCCTGCACCGTGGCGGTGCTGGGCGTGCCGAGCACCACCGCCATCTCGCCGATCACCGAGCCCGGCGTCGATATCGAGGCGATGCGCACCCCGTCGCGCTCGACTGCCAGCTCGCCGGCTTCGAGGATGAACAGGTCGCCGCCCTGGTAGCCCTGCCCGATGACGATCTCGCCCGCCGCGTAGGTGCGGCTCGGATGCGACGCGGCAAGTGTGAGCAAGCTTTCCATCAGGTAACCCTCCAGCATGGCCTCAAACAGGCGTGGGACCGTAGCCCCAGGAACTTGCCGCGACTAGGGGAGCAGGCGGCGTTTTCGTGCGTTTAGTTGCACTTGCCGCTATCGTGAGTGTCATGCCCGCCCCGTTCCTCGATCGTGACCTGCGCGTCCTTCCCATCGATGCCTATATCGACCCGCCCGAGCCGCGGGCACGGGCCATCATCACGCACGGCCATTCCGACCATGCCCGTTCCGGCCATGGCGCGGTGCTGGCGACGCCCGATACCATCGCCATCATGAAGGTGCGCTATGGCGAGGATTGCGCCGGGCGCTTCCAGCCGCTCGCGTTCGGCACGCCGCTCCAGGTCGATGACGTGACGATCACCTTCCTGCCGGCCGGGCACATTCTCGGCTCCGCCCAGGTACTGCTCGAATACCGGGGGCAGCGGGCCGTCTTCACCGGCGACTACAAGCGCCTGCCGGACCGGACGGCGCAGCCGTTCGAGCTGGCCGAATGCGACCTGTTCATCACCGAGGCGACCTTCGGGCTGCCGGTGTTCCAGCATCCGAACCCCCTTGATGAGATCGGCCGGCTGCTGCGCTCGGTGGCCACCTTCCCCGAGCGCTCGCATGTCATCGGCTGCTATGCGCTGGGCAAGGCGCAGCGGGTGATTGCACTGCTGCGCGATGCGGGCTGGGACGCGCCGATCTACCTTCACGGCGCCATAAGCCGGCTGTGCGAACTCTATGTCGAACGCGGCATTCCGCTGGGCGTGCTGAAGTCGTCGCTCGAAGCGACGAAGGAGGAACTCAAGGGCCAGATCGTCATCGCCCCACCCTCGGCCATCAAGGATCGCTGGAGCCGGCGCCTGCCCGACCCGGTGCTCGCCGTGGCCTCGGGCTGGATGAGCGTCAAGCAGCGGGCGAAGCAGGGTGGCGTCGAGCTGCCGCTTGTCATTTCCGACCACGCCGACTGGAACGAGCTGCGCCAGACCATTGCCGATACCGGGGCGTCGAAAGTGTGGGTCACGCATGGCCGCGAGGATGCGCTGGTCTATCACTGCCGGCAGCAGGGGCTCGAGGCCGAACCGCTCAACATCCAGGCCTATGAGGAAGGCGAGGAGGACGTCCAATGAGGGCCTTCGCCGCGCTCATGGAAACGCTGGTCCTCACCCCCTCGCGCAACCGCAAGCTCGAGGCGATGGTCGAGTATTTTCGCTCGACGCCCGACCCTGACCGCGGCTTCGGCCTCGCCATCCTCACCGGCGCGCTGACCTTCAAGAACGTCAAGCCCGCGGTGCTGCGCGACGTGGTGCTGGCCGAGGTCGATCCGCACCTCTTCGCGCTGAGCTACGATTACGTTGGCGACCTCGGGGAAACCATCGCGCTTATCTGGCCACATCATGCTTCTTCGGGAGATTTGGGCGGCACCGAGCCGCTGCCCTCGCTCAGCGACCTCGTCGAACTCTTCAACATGACGAGCAAGGCCGAGCTGCCGCGGCTCATTGGCGCGCTCCTCACCCGCGCCTCGATCAACGAGCGCTGGGCACTGGTGAAGTTCGCAACCGGCGCTCTTCGCATCGGCGTCTCGGCCCGGCTCGCCAAGACGGCGCTCGCCGAAATGAGCGGCAAGCCGGTGCAGGAAATCGAGGAGGTGTGGAACGGGCTTACCGTGCCCTACACCGAACTCTTCGACTGGCTCGACGGCAGGACCGAGCGGCCCGACATCGACCACGCCTCGCGCTTCCATCCGCTGATGCTCTCGACGCCCATCGACGAGGAGAAGGACCTCGACAAGCTCGACCCGAGGGACTTCGTCGCCGAGTGGAAGTGGGACGGCATCCGCGTGCAGTTGATCGCAGCGCGGGGCAGGGTCTCGCTGTTCAGCCGCACCGGCGACGACATTGCCGATGCCTTCCCCGACGTCACCGAGGCGGTGTTCGGGGATGCGGTGCTCGATGGCGAGTTGCTGGTGGGTCACGATTTCGAACCGCTGCCGTTCAACGACCTGCAGCAGCGGCTCAATCGCAAGACGGCTATGGCGAAGCACCTCACGGCCTATCCCGGCTTTATCCGCGTCTACGACATGCTGTTCGACGGCAGCGAGGATATCCGGGCTCTTCCCTGGTCCGAGCGGCGGGCGCGGCTCGAGGCGTGGTTCGCCCAAAACCCGCAGACGCGGCTCGACCTCTCGCCCATCGTCCCCTTCGAAAGCTGGGACGAACTGGCCGAAATCCGGCGCCGGGGCGCGGCCGAGCATGGGCATGAGGGCGTCATGGTGAAGCTGCGTTCCTCGCCCTACGTGCCGGGCCGGCCCAAGGGGTTGTGGTACAAGTGGAAGCGCGACCCCAACGTGGTCGACGCCATCCTCATGTATGCCCAGCGTGGTCACGGCAAGCGCTCGAGCTTCTACTCGGACTACACGTTCGGGGTGTGGAAGGGGAACGAGATCGTCCCGATCGGCAAGGCGTATTTCGGCTTCACCGACGAGGAGCTGAAGCAGCTCGACAGATGGGTGCGCAACAACACCGTCGCGAGTTTCGGCCCGGTCCGCGAGGTGTCGAAGGAACTGGTCTTCGAGATCGCGTTCGACTCGGCCCAGCAGAGCGGCCGGCACAAATCCGGCATCGCCCTTCGCTTCCCCCGCGTCAGCCGGATAAGGTGGGACAAGCCTGCGTCGGAAGCGGCGACGCTCGACGATATGCAGGCATTCCTCTCGTCCACCTGAGGCCGCCCATGTCGCTCATCAACAACGACCGCAAGATCGCCGCGCTCGCAAAGCAGATGGCCGAGGCGGTGGCGCGAGAGGATTTCGAGGCCGCCGCCCGCTTCCGCGACCGGATCAGCGAGTTGCGCGGCGCCATCACCGCCAGCAAGCCCCCGCCCGGCGCCATGGGACTGGGCACCAACGTCCCCGTCGTCGAGCCCCCCAAAGGCTGGCGCCGCCCCCGCAAGCCCGACCTGATGACCAACGTGAAGAGCCGGAAGCGCTAACTACTCGGCCTTCCAGCCCTCATTGTCCCTGCGAATGGTAGTGGGCGTGGGGGCGTCCGCATCCTCTGCGACCCAGACCACCAGCGGCTCAGTCGCCACGGTGTTCTTGCGCATCAGCTTGACGAGGTGGTCGAGCGTTGCCCGCTTCGTGATGCTCAGGCCGTCCTTGCCGCGGGTAATGTCGCTGGCGATCTCGGGTGGGGAGGCGGCCTTCGCCTTGCGCATCGCCACGTCGACCTGTTCGGTCAGCATCATGCGGATCACCACGATCTGGCCCTTGACCCAGGCGGCGCCGTAGAGCGCGCCGGGCTCGTTGCCGCCCACTGAGATGAGGTAGCCGTTATTGTCGAGCGGCACGAAGCGCAGGCTCATCGAGTTGTCGTCGGCGACATAGGCCTTGCCGTGGAGCGAGAAGCCCCGCGGCGCCTCGGCAGTGCGGCGCCAGATTTCATCGTCGTCCTGCTTGAACCCGTAGACCACGACCTTTGCCGGCAGGGGCGTCACCCCTTCGTCGGCGCCGATCAGCTGGGTCGGCGAGGAGATCGTGCATGCGGCGAGCAGTATCACCGCCCCCGCGGCGATCAGGTTCAGCAATGGACGAAACATGCTTTCAGGCGCCCTGCGCTAGTCGGTCGTCAGCGAGCTTCCGGATCTCCTTCAGCTCCGCAATTGTCGTTTGCAGGTCGCCCAGCTGGGCTTCGAGCAGCGCCAGCCGCTCGTCGACCTTCTGGATCAGGAGGTTGACCTGGGCTGTCTGCGACTGCGCGTCGTAGAGGCTCAGGTAATCCGAGATGTCCCGCAGGGAGAACCCTAGCCGCTTGCCTCGTAATATGAGGATCAAACGTGCGCGATCACGCCGGCGGAACACGCGGGTGCCGCCCACCCGCTCGGGCCTCAACAGCCCCTTGGACTCGTAGAATCGGATGGCACGGGTCGAGATGCCGAACTCGTTGGCGAGATCGGCAATGGCGAAAAGGTCGCGGTTTTCCTGCTCAGGCCGGTTCATTCGACGTGCGCCCCGCCTTGTACTCCTCACGCAGTTCTTTCTTGCTCAGCTTGCCGATTAGCGTCTTGGGCAGCTCGTCCTTGAAGATGATTTCCCTGGGCATCTCGATCTTGTTGAGGTGCTCGCCGAGGAACTCCTTGAGCTGCGCATCGGTGACGCTCTGGCCCTGCTTGAGCTTCACATAGGCGACGGGCGCTTCGCCGCGATATTGGTCGGGCACGCCGATGACGTTGGTTTCTTCCACCGCCGGGTGGTGCATGAGCGCCTCCTCGATGATGCGCGGGTAGACGTTGAAGCCGGAGCAGATGATGAGATCCTTGATCCGGTCGACCAGGAACACATAACCGTCCTCGTCCATGTAGCCGACGTCGCCGGTCCTGAGCCAGCCATCCATGAATGCGTTTTTCGTCGCCTCGGGGTCGTTGTAGTAGCCGAGCATGACTTGCGGCCCCCTCACCTGCAATTCGCCGCGCTCGCCGATCGGCACGACCTGCCCGGTCTCCACATCGACGAAGCGGATATCGGTGCCGGGGATGGGCTGGCCGATCGAGAGCGGCTTGGAGGGTACGAGCAGGGCCGCAACGCACACTACAGGTGAACATTCGGTGAGCCCGTAGCCTTCGGCGAGCAGCGCCTTGCTGACCTTGCCCCAGTTGGTGCGCACCTCGTCGGATAGCGGGGCGCCGCCAGAGACGGAGACCTCCAGCGACTGCAGGTGCGGCACGGCCTTTTCGCCCTGCTTGGCGAGTGCCTGGATGAGTGTCGGCACGGCGAGGAGAATGTTCGGGCCGGTGCGCGTCATGGTGTCGAGGAAGGCGCGCATCTCGAAGCGCGGTAGCATGATCACCTGCACCCCGCCGGCAAGCGGCAGGTTCATGCAGGTGGTCATGGCGAAGATGTGGAAGAAGGGCAACACCGCTATCACCCGGCTCGGCGGGTGGAAGAGGTGGAGCCCCCAGTGGTTGATCTGGCTCACCTGCGCGGCGATGTTGGCATGGCTCAGCATGGCGCCCTTGGGCACGCCGGTGGTGCCGCCGGTATATTGCTGCACGGCGCAGTCCCTGGCCGGGTCGATGGCAACCGGCGTCGGCGTCAGCTTCAACCCGATCAGGCTGTCGAAATCCGACACCTGGTCCGCAATCTTACTCGCCGGGATCTTTGCGAGGTCACCCGACTTGGCGATCTTGTAGAGCAGCCGCTTGGGGCCGGGCAGGGCGCCGGGGATGTGGCAGACGACGAGGCGCTTCACATGCCCGTCCAGCACGAGCTTCTCGGCCTTCTCGAAGATCTGCTTGAGGTCGAGCGTGATCATCAGGTCGGCGCCGGCATTGGCGACGATGTGGCGGAGCTCGCTCGGAGTGTAGAGCGGATTGCAGTTCACTACCGTGCCGCCGACCTTCAGGATCGCATAGTAGGCGACCACGTAGAACGGCGTATTGGGCAGCAGCAGTGCGACGCGCGAGCCCTTGGTGACGCCGAGCTTCTGCTGCAGCGCCCCAGCGAAGGCGTTGATCTGCCGGGCGAGCTCGCGGAACTTCGTCTTCTTGCCGAGAAAATCGAGCGCGTCAGCGTCGGGCCTTTGCGCGCAGGCATTGAGCACCTGCTCGTGGATCGGCGTGGTGTCGATGGGCACGTCCCACTCGATGCCGGGCGGGTAATGCGCCACCCATGGGCGCACATGGTCGGCGGTCGCGGCCATTGTCTCTCCTCCGGGACGTTAGCTCGCCCCTGTTGGGCAAAAGTCTGCCATCGGTTGACGTTAGCGTCAAACGTCGCCACCGCCGAGGTGAACAACTGTGTTGGCCGGGCCCGCGAGAATGCAGCCGCGATATCAGTCATGTCGTTTACGGCGCTATGTTGACGTTAACGTCAACCACAACTATCTTGATGAGTGGAGAGGCTGGACTTCGGGCATTTCGGCGACCGAACGTTCGGGTTGCACGTGGGGCGCGGGTCACCGGTTTCTGCCGTCGGGTCGAGGAGGGCCAAGCATGTTTCCCATTGTGGTGATCGCCGGGCTCGTGGGCTTTGCGACCCTCGCCATGCGCCGCGCCCCTGTGTGGCAATGGGCGGCGCTGTGGGTTGTGCTGGCGCTGCTCAACCTCGTGATTCTCGATCCCTTCGCGCTGGTGGTGAACGATCCGTTCCGCTGGCTGCTGGTCGTTCCGGGCCTCATCCTCGGCCTCTTCGCGCTCAAACCCTTCCGCAAGCTTGTCCTCACCGGCCCTGCCTACGCCATGGTGAAGCGGATCCTGCCGCGCGTCTCCCGTACCGAGCAGGAGGCGCTCGATGCCGGCACTGTCGGCTGGGACGCCGAACTCTTCGGCGGGAAGCCGGACTGGAAGAAGCTCCTCGGCGTGCGCAAGCCGACGTTGAGCACCGAGGAGCAGGCTTTCCTCAATGGCCCGGTCGAAACCGTCTGCGCCATGATCGACGACTGGGACACGCGCAACAACCGCGCCGACCTGTCCCCGGAGGTCTGGGCCTATCTCAAGGAAAAGGGCTTCCTGGGCATGCTCATCGGCACGGAGTATGGCGGGCTCGGCTTTTCCGCCCAAGCGCAGAGCCAGGTCGTGAGCAAGATCGCCTCCCGCTCCATTGCCGCCGGCATCACCGTGATGGTGCCCAACTCCCTCGGCCCGGGGGAACTGCTCGAAAAGTACGGTACCCAGGCGCAGAAGGAGAAGTATCTCCACCGCCTCGCCAAGGGGCTCGAAGTGCCGTGCTTCGCGCTCACCGGTCCGCATGCGGGCTCGGATGCAGCGAGCATGCGCGATGTCGGTGTCGTCTGCTACGAGATGTATGAGGGCAAGAAGACCCTCGGCGTGAAGCTTAGCTGGGACAAGCGCTATATCACGCTGGCCCCGGTCGCGACGCTGCTCGGCCTCGCATTCAACCTTTACGACCCCGACCATCTCATTGGCGAGGTCGACAATATCGGCATCACGCTGGCGCTGGTGCCGGCCAACTTCAAGGGTGTGAAGATCGGCCGCCGCCACTTCCCGTCGCGTTCGGCCTTCATGAATGGGCCGACGCAGGGCCGCAACGTCTTCATCCCGATGGATTTCCTCATCGGCGGCACCCAATACGCCGGGCAGGGCTGGCGCATGCTGATGGAGTGCCTGTCGACCGGCCGCGCCATTTCGCTGCCCGCCATCGGCACGGTGTCGATCAAGTACGCGCTGCGCGTCACCTCGGCCTACGCCCGCATCCGCCGCCAGTTCGGCATTCCAGTGGGGCAGATGGAAGGCGTCGCCGAGCCGTTGAGCCGCATGGTGCGCCACGCCTATACCTACGAGGCGGCGCGGGCGCTCACCGCGTCAATGGTGGACGAGGGCCAGCGGCCCTCGGTGCTCTCGGCGCTCCTCAAGTATCGCACCACCGATGCCATGCGCGAGGCGGTGAACGACGCCATGGACATTCATGGCGGCCGCGCCGTGCAGGACGGGCCGTCCAATTACCTGTTCTCGGGCTACATGACGACGCCGGTCGCCATCACGGTGGAAGGCGCCAACATCCTCACCCGCACCCTCATCACCTTCGCGCAAGGTGCGCTCAGGGCGCATCCCTACCTCTACAAGGAGATCGCGGCGGCGCAGAACCCCGACAAGCGCGCCGGCGTCGATGCGTTCGATACGGCCTTCTGCGGCCATATCAGCTTCATGCTGCGCAACATGGTGGGAAGCTTCCTGCACGCTGTCAGTTTCGGCCGCTTCGCCTCCACGCCGGTCGACCACGAAATGGCGCGCTGGTACCGCCAGCTCTCGCGCTACACCCAGAGCTTTGCACTGGTGGGCGATTGGACCGTGGCCTTCCTCGGCGGCGATCTCAAGCGCAAGCAGCGCCTGTCGGGCCGCATGGCGGATATCCTGTCCGACCTCTACCTTCTCTCGGCTGTGCTCAAGCGCTACGAGGACGATGGGCGCATCGAGGCCGACCGGCCGCTGGTCGATGCCATCGCGCGCGACCGCATCCACGCCATCGAGCAGAGCTTTGCGGCAGTGTTCGCCAACTTCCCCAATGTCGTGCTGCGGAACCTCATGCGCCTGCTGGTGTTTCCGCTCGGCCGGCATGCCAAGCCCGCGTCCGACCGTGCCACCTTCCGGCTTGCCCGTTCCGTGATGGTGCCTGGCGAGTTCCGTGATCGGCTGACCAAGGGGGTGTTCGTCTCGATCGACCCCAAGGACGTGACCGGCGTGCTCGAGGATGCCCTGGTGAAGGTGATCAAGGCCGAAGAAGTGGAAAAGAAGTTCATCCGCGCCGTCAAGAAGGGCCAGGTCAACCGCCGGCTCGATCGCGACGCAATCACCGACGCGGTCGATGCGGGCATCCTCACAGAGGCCGAGGCGGCGACGCTGCGGCTTGCCGACCAGGCTACCGACAGGGCGATCCGCGTCGATGACTTCGACCCCGATGAGCTGGGCTCGAAGCAGCTAAAGCGCGAGCGGCCGGTCATCGACTTCGCCGCCGAGTAATCGAGAGAAGAGCGCAATGGCCGACACCCTGCCGCATCTCAAGCACTGGAGCTTCGACGTCGATTTCGAGGGGCTGGGCTGGCTCACTATCGACACGCCCAAGTCGCCGGTGAACACGCTCAGCCGCGAGTCGATCACCGAACTCGAAACCATCGTTACTACCATCGAAGGCATGATCCCCGCTGGCGAGCTCAAGGGCGTCATCCTGCTCTCTGCCAAGGACTCGGGCTTCATCGCCGGCGCCGACGTTACCGAGTTCGACGACATGTCCGACCCCGGTGTGCTGACCGGGGCGCTCAACCGCACCCACAAGCTGTTCGACCGCATCGAGGCGCTGAAGGTACCGATGGTCGCCGGCATCCACGGCTTCTGTCTCGGCGGCGGGCTCGAGCTGGCGCTCTGCTGCCGCTACCGCATCGCCGTGAACGACGATTCCACCCGCATCGGTTTTCCCGAGGTCAATCTTGGCATCTTCCCTGGCTTTGGGGGCAGCGGCCGCTCGATCCGGCAGGCGGGGCCGGTCGATGGCATGCAGATCATGCTCACCGGCAAGTTGCTGCGGGCGAAGCAGGCGCGCGGCCTCAACCTCGTCGACAAGCTGGTGCGCCATCGCGACAACCTCCGCTGGGAGGCGCGCAAGGCCGTGCTGCAGAAGCGCACCAGCGAGGAGGCGCCGCTCGTCAAGCGGGCCGTTGTCATGATGCAACCTGCCCGCAAGTACATCGCCGACAAGATGCGGGCCGAGGCGAAGAAGAAGGCCAACCCGCTGCACTACCCGGCGCCGTACTCGCTCATCGACCTGTTCGAAGAGCATGGCGACAACTGGCGGAAGATGAAGGAGGGCGAGATCGCCCGCTTCGTGCCGCTCATGGCCTCGCCCACCGCGGCCAACCTGCGCCGCGTCTTCTTCCTTTCGGAATCGCTCAAGAAGCAGGGCCTCCGCGGGGCCGAAAAGCCGATGTTCCGGCGGGTCCACGTGGTCGGCGCGGGCGTCATGGGGGGCGACATCGCCGCCTGGTGCGCGCTGCGCGGCATGGGTGTCACGCTGCAAGATCTCGACATTGAGCGTATCAAGCCGGCGCTCGATAGAGCCAAGGCGCTGTTCAGGAAGCGCCTCAAGACCGACACCGACATCGCCAACGCCATTGCCCGGCTCGAAGCCGACGTAGGCGGCAAGGGCATCGCCCGTGCCGATGTCATCATCGAGGCGGTGGTCGAACAGCTCGACATCAAGCAGAAGGTGTTTCAGGACGCCGAGCAGCGGGCCAAGCCCGGGGCAATCCTCGCCACCAACACCTCGTCCATCGAGCTCGAACGCATCGCCGATGGCCTGCACGACCCCAGCCGCCTGATCGGGCTCCACTTCTTCAACCCGGTGGCGCAGCTGCCGTTGGTCGAGGTGATCCGCTCGACGTTCAACACCGATCTCGACATTGCCCGCGGCGCCAGCTTTGCGCTCGCCATCGGCAAGTCGCCCGTGGTGGTCAAGTCGGCGCCCGGTTTCCTCGTCAACCGCGTGCTCATGCCTTACATGCTCGCCGCCGTGCAGCGGGTCGAAGCGGGTGCCAGCAAGGAGCAGATCGACGCCGCCGCCGTCGCCTTCGGCATGCCGATGGGGCCGATCGAGCTGATGGATACGGTCGGGCTCGATGTCGGCAAGTCGGTGGCCGAGGAACTGGGCTCGCCAGTGCCCGAGAACAGCCAGTTCGCCCGCCTGATCGCCGAGAACAAGCTCGGCCGCAAGACGGGGCAGGGCTTCTACACCTGGACCAACAGCAAGGCAGTGAAGGGCGAGGTGCCGCCGCATCCTGACCTCGCTGCGCTCGGTCGCGAGCTGCTCCAGCCCCTGGTCGACACAACCGAGATCGTCGTCGCCGAGGGCGTCGTCGCCAATGCCGACCTCGCCGATATCGGCGTCATTTATGGCACCGGGTTTGCGCCGTTTCTCGGCGGCCCGCTCAAAGCTCGCAAGGACGGGAGGGTCTGATGGCCGAACTCAGGAAGGTCGCCATCGTCGGTTCGGCCCGCATTCCCTTCACCCGCGCCTATACCGGCTACGCCAACGAGAGCAATCTCACCATGCTCGGGGCAGCGCTCTCGGGGCTGGCGGACAAGTATGGCCTGCGCGGCGAGACCATCGGCGAGGTGATGGCCGGCGCAGTGCTGAGCCACAGCCGCGACTTCAACCTTGCACGCGAAGCGTCGCTCGATGCCGGTCTCAACCCGCGCACGCCCGGCACCAATATCCAGATCGCCTGCGGCACCTCGCTCCAGGCCGCGCTGATCCTTGGCGCCAAGATCGCCACCGGTGAAATCGACAGCGGCATCGCGGCGGGCACCGACACCGTTTCGGACGCCCCCATCGTTGTCGGCGACAAGTTCCAGCACCGGCTCAGCAGGCTCAGCCGCGCCCGCACGGCGGGTGAAAAGGCAGCCGCCTTCAAGGGCTTCAGCTTGGGCGAACTCGCCCCGGTCGCGCCCTCCACGCAGGAGCAGCGCACCGGCCTTTCCATGGGACAGCACTGCGAGCTGATGGCCCGGCAGTGGAGCATTAGCCGCGAGGAGCAGGACGAGCTCGCGCTGCGCTCACACCAGAACGCCGCCCGCGCCTATGACGAAGGCTTCCACGATGACCTTATCGTGCCCTTCGCCGGTGTCCTCAAGGACAACAATGTCCGCGCCGACACCAGCCTCGAGAAGATGGCAACGATGAAGCCGGCCTTCGACAAGGAGTCCGGCAAGGGCACGCTTACCGCCGCCAACTCCACCCCCCTCACCGACGGTGCCGCCGCGGTCCTGCTGGCCTCGGAAGAGTGGGCGAGGGTGCGGGGCCTTCCCATCCTCGCCTACCTCAGTCTGGGCCAGGTCGCTGCCAACGACTTCGCCCACGGCGAGGGTCTGCTGATGGCGCCGACAATTGCCGTGAGCGAGATGCTGCGCCGCTCCAACCTCACTTTCGCCGATATCGACATCTTCGAACTGCACGAAGCCTTCGCGGCCCAGGTGCTTTGCACCCTCAAGGCATGGCGCGACCCAAACTACAACCGCCACGTGCTCGGCCGCGAAACGCCGCTCGGCGATATCGATCCCGCAAAGATCAACACCAAGGGATCGAGCCTCGCTTACGGCCATCCCTTTGCCGCTACCGGCGCCCGTATTCTGGGGCTCACTGCAAAGCTATTGCAAGTTGAGCAAAAGCAACGCGCGCTGATCTCGGTATGCACTGCCGGTGGCATGGGCGTCGCCGCGCTGGTCGAAAGGGCGGCGTGACGCCCGTCTTGCGGTCGTTTTTCCCCGGTCATTGACGCATACGTCAATCCGACTTGTCAGGTCTTGGCCGTTGCCATAGGGTCCGTACCCAATCCGGCGGTTTCGACCAGTCCGGCCAAAATAGGGCATAGCGTTTCAATAAGCCGTGCCCTGTCAGGAAATGACACCATGGAGATGGGACAAGAATGAAAATAACGCAGGTCCTGAAGGCGGCCGCGACCGCCGGCGCATTTGCGCTGCTGATGAGTTCAACCGCGCTTGCTGTGACGCTTAACCTGGGCAACGGCAGCGAGCCGGGCTCGATTGATCCCCACAAGGCGAGCGGTGACTGGGAGAACCGCATCGTCGGCGAGCTCTTCGAGGGTCTGGTGGCGGAAGACATCAACGCCGAACCGATCCCCGGCCAGGCGGAGTCGTGGACCATCTCCGACGACGGCCTCGTCTATACCTTCAAGCTGCGCGCCGACGCCAAGTGGAGCGATGGCGAGCCGGTAACGGCGCAGAACTTCGTCGACGCCTTCCAGCGCCTATTCGATCCCAAGACCGCTGCCGACTACGCCTACCTGCAGTACCCCATCAAGAACTCGTCGAAGATCGGCGCCGGTGAGATCACCGATTTCAGCCAGCTGGGCGTGAAGGCCATCGACGAGAAGACCCTCGAGATCACCCTCGAGGCTCCGACGCCCTTCTTCCTTGGCGCGCTGACCCACTACACTGCCTATCCGGTGCGCAAGGACATCATCGAAAAGTTCGGCGATCAGTGGACCCAGCCCGAGAACATCGTCGGCAACGGCCCCTACAAGCTGGTGGAGTGGGTGCCCGGTTCGTACCTGCGCGGCGTCAAGTCCGAGACCTATTACGGTGTCGCCGACCTCAAGATCGACGAGATCCGCTGGGACAACACCGAGGACCTGAGCGCCGCCCTGAACCGCTATCGCGCGGGTGAGCTCGACATCCTCACCGACTTCCCGGCCGACCAGTACCAGTTCCTGCAGGATAACTACCCCGGCCAGGCCGTAGTGGAGCCGTTCCTCGGCATCTACTACTACGTGCTGAACCAGGAAAAGCCGCCGCTGGACAACGTCAACATCCGCAAGGCGCTGTCGATCTCGGTGCTGCGCGACGTGATCGGTCCGGACGTGCTGGGCACGGGCGAACTGCCGGCTTACGGCTGGGTCCCGCCCGGTACCGGCAACTACGAGGGTGACGCCTACATGCCGGACTGGGCTTCGCAGCCCTACGACCAGCGCGTCGAAGAAGCCAAGAAGCTGATGTCGGAAGCCGGCTACACCACCGAGAATCCGCTCAAGCTCCAGCTGCGCTACAACACCAACGAGAACCACCAGCGCATCGCCGTGGCCATCTCGGACATGTGGAAGCAGATCGGCGTCGACGTCGAGCTGTTCAACGCCGAAACCGCCGTGCACTACGATGCGCTGCGCGCCGGCGACTTCAATGTCGGCCGTGCCGGCTGGCTGCTCGACTACAACGATCCGTCGAACACGCTGGACCTGCTGCGCAAGGGCGTCCAGCAGGGCGACACGATGAACTGGGGCAACAACTACGGCCGCTACAACAATCCGAAGTTCGACGAGCTGATGGACAAGGCCGCCAACACGCTCGACCTCACTGAGCGTGCCGGCTACCTGCATGAGGCCGAGAAGCTTGCGATGGACGAGTTCGCCGCCATCCCGATCTACTGGTACGTGAGCAAGAACGTCGTCTCGCCCAAGATCTCGGGCTTCTCCGCCAACACCAAGGACATCAACCGCGTCCGCTGGATGTCGAAGTCGGAGTAATCCGAACCTGAACGGAGGCCGCCGGGCGAAGATGCCGGGCGGCCTCCCTCGCATTTGCCGCCCGGTGGTACCCCCCGGCGCTGCCCGCATCTCATCGGCGGGAAAGGTCACACACATATGCTCGGATATGCGCTCAGGCGCGTGCTTTCGGCCATTCCGATCGTGCTCATCACGATCACGGTCTGCTTTTTCATCCTGCGGCTTGCGCCCGGCGGTCCCTTCGACGGTGAACGCGCCCTGCCGCCCGATCAGCTGCGGAACCTCAGGGCCTATTACCACCTCGACGAACCGCTGGTGATGCAGTTTTTCCGCTACGTGGGCGGCGTGCTCACGGGCGATTTCGGTCCTTCCATGGTGATGAAGGACTTCAGTGTCTCCCGTCTCATCGGCATCGGCTTGCCGTTTACGCTGATGCTCGGCTTCACCGCGTTCATCGTGGGCACGGTGGCCGGTCTCCTCGCCGGCGCCATCGCGGGGGTCAACCAGAACAAGTGGCCGGACTACCTCCTCGTTCTGGTCGTGCTCCTGCCGATCATCATCCCGAACTTCCTCATGGCCAATATCGTGCAGATCGTGTTCGGCGTGTACCTGCGCTGGTTCCCGGTCGGCGGCTACCAGCCCGGCGCGTGGCTCAACCTCGTGCTGCCGGTGTGCATTCTGGCCATGCCCCACGGCGCCCGCGTCGCCCGCCTTACCCGCGGCTCGATGATCGAGGTGCTAGGCACCAACTACATTCGCACCGCGCGCTCCAAGGGGCTCGGCGCCCGGCTGATCCTCGCGCGCCATGCCATCAAGCCGGCGCTGGTGCCGGTGGTGTCCTATCTCGGGCCTGGTCTCTCCTACCTTCTCACGGGTTCGATCGTGGTAGAGCAGGTGTTCGCGTTGCCCGGCATCGGCAAGTACTTCATCACTGCCGCGCTCAACCGCGACTACGGCCTCGTGCTCGGCACCACCATTCTGTACGTCTTCATCATCCTGGCGCTGAACCTGATCGTCGATATCGTCTACGCCTGGCTCGACCCCAAGGTGAGGTACCGCTGATGGCTGGCATTACCGGCAAGGACGCGGCCCTCTCAGCCTACGCAGACGCACTGGCGAAGGAGGCTCCGCGCGGGCGCTCGTTGACGCAGGATGCGTTCCGGCGTCTCGTCAACAACAAGGCGGCGCTGGTCTCGATCTTCGTTTTCATCGCGATCATCCTCATCGCCTATCTCGGTCCGCACTTCTTGCCATGGACCTACGACAAGATCGACTGGGCCGGCATCCGCAAGCCGCCCGACTGGGCCAAGGGCCACTATTTCGGCACCGACCAGAACGGCCGCGACATGCTGGCCCGCACGCTGCAGGGCACGCAGATGTCGCTGCTGGTGGCCTTCGTCGCCACCATCGTGTCGGTGGTGATCGGTGTCGTCTATGGCGCCATCGCGGGCTATTTCGGCGGCAAGGTCGATGCGGTGATGATGCGCTTCGTCGACATCATGTACGCGCTGCCCTACATCCTGTTCGTCATCATCCTGGTGGTGATCTTCGGCCGCTCGCCGGTGCTGCTCTTTGTCGGCATCGGCTGTCTCGAATGGCTGACCATGGCGCGTATCGTGCGTGGCCAGACGCTGTCGCTCAAGCAGCGCGAGTTCATCGAGGCGGCGAAGGCAGGCGGGGCCGGGCCCTTCACCATCATCTTCCGCCACATCGTGCCGAACCTGACCGGGCCGGTGGTGATCTATGCGACGCTCACGGTTCCCGAGATCATCATCACGGAGAGTTTTCTTTCCTATCTCGGCCTCGGGGTGCAGGAACCGCAGACCTCACTGGGCACGCTGATCTCGTTCGGCTCGCCCGTCGCCGAGGCTATGCCGTGGATGCTCTTCACTCCGGCGTTCTTCCTCGTCGTCATGCTGCTCAGCCTTTCGTTCATCGGCGATGGCTTGCGTGACGCACTAGACCCCAAGGACCGCTAGCGATGGCCGATGTGCTCGTCGTCGACGACCTCGACGTTACCTTTGCTCTCCACCAGTCCGAAGTGAAGGCGGTCTCCGACCTCGACTTCACTCTGGCGGAGGGCGAGACTCTCGCGGTGGTGGGCGAGTCCGGCTCGGGCAAGAGCCAGGCCTTCCTCGCCGTCATGGGCCTGCTGGCTCGTAACGGCCGCGCCTCGGGGCGCGCCATGCTGGGCAATACCAACCTCATCGGGCTCGCACCCGGTGAGCTCGACGCTTATCGCGGCAAGGACATCGCCATGATCTTCCAGGATCCGATGACCTCGCTTAACCCAACGCTCAAGATCAAGACCCAGCTCGCCGAGGTGCTGGTGCGTCATCAGGGTTACGCGCCCGAAAAGGCTGTGCGTACCACCATCGAGATGCTGGAGCGCGTCGGCATCCCCGAGCCGGCGAAGCGCGCCAATGCGTACCCGCACGAGCTTTCGGGCGGCATGCGACAGCGTGTGATGATCGCCATGGCGCTCCTCTGCCGGCCCAAGGTGTTGATTGCCGACGAGCCGACCACGGCCCTCGACGTCACGGTGCAGGCGCAGATGCTCGAACTGTTCAAGAACCTCTCAAACGAGTTCGGCACGGCCCTCGTTCTCATCACGCATGATCTCGGCGTCGTCGCCGGCGTCGCCGACCGCATGATGGTGATGTATGGCGGACGCTGCGTGGAAAAGGGCCCGACCGACAGCCTGTTCTACAACCCCCGCCATCCCTACACGCTGGGCTTGCTGCATTCGACGCCGCACGTCGCCAAGCGCGCCCAGCGGCTCGACCCGATCCAGGGCCTGCCGCCGAGCCTCGAGCACCTGCCGCAGGGCTGCGCCTTCCATCCGCGCTGTGCGTTCCGCTTCGAGCGCTGCTTCGCCGAGCGGCCGCCGCTGCTGCCGGTCGAGGACGTGCGCGAGAAAGCGTGCTGGTACAATGGCGAGCTCGACTACGAGGAGGTCGCTTAAATGCTCGACCGCACCGAAGACCTGATCAAGGTCGAAAACCTCTCCAAGTTCTTCTCCGTCTCCGCCGGCCTGTTCTCCAGGCCGCTCCAGCTCAAGGCGCTGCAGGACATTTCGTTCTCGGTGAAGCGCGGCGAGACGCTGGGCATCGTGGGCGAGTCCGGCTGCGGCAAGTCCACCCTCGGCCGCTGCATCCTGCAACTCCTGAGCCCCGACCAGGGCCGGGTGCTGTGGATGGGGCAGGACATTGCGGCCCTGCCGCCCGAGGAGATGCGCAAGCACCGCAAGGACCTGCAGATCATCTTCCAGGACCCGCTGGCCTCGCTCAATCCGCGCATGACGGTGGGCGAGATCATCGCCGACCCGCTCCGCACCCTGATGCCCGAGCTCAAGGCGCAGGAGCGGCGCGACCGCGTGCTGCGCATCATGGAGGCGGTGGGTCTCCTGCCCGAGATGATCAACCGCTACCCGCACGAGTTCTCGGGCGGGCAGGCGCAGCGCATCGGCATCGCCCGGGCGCTGATCACCGAGCCCAAGCTCATCGTCTGCGACGAGCCGGTCTCGGCCCTCGACGTGTCGATCCAGGCGCAGATCCTGAACCTTCTCGCCGACCTCAAGGATCAGTTCGGGCTGACGCTCATCTTCATCTCGCACAACCTCAGCGTGGTGCGGCACGTCTCCGACCGCATCATGGTGCTCTATCTCGGCCGCATCGTGGAACTCGCCGACGGCGATGACCTCTACGAGGACCCCAAGCACCCCTATACGCGCGCGCTGCTCACCGCCGTGCCGATCCCCGATCCGAAGCGGGCGCGACAACGCACCATTGACGGGCTGGTGGGTGAAATCCCGTCGCCGATCAATCCGCCGTCGGGTTGCACCTTCCGCACCCGCTGCCGCTACGCGCTACCGATCTGCGCCGAGCAGCGCCCGCCGCTGGAAAACACCGGCACGCGCAACGTCGCCTGCCATCGGTGGAAGGAACTGGACCTGCAGCCGGGGGCGTAGCGGGCGCCTCGCTACGAGGCGTCCTTGTGCTCCTCGTTGCGGCGCTCCTCGCCATTGAACTCGGCCTTGCGCCGGCGGCGGTCGGGGCCTTGGTAGCCGTCGGCGTCGACGAACGGACGCGGCGCGCTGAGGATGGCGTTGAGGCGCGACTCGATGTGCGCCGCTGCGAAGGGCTTGCGCAGGAAGTCGGTCACGCCAGCATCGCGCGCGGCGATGATGCGGGCAGCGTCGGGAGTCGAGGACATCATCACCACCGGAGTGGTGCGGTTGATGCCCTTGGGGTTGGCGCGCAACGCGCGCACCAGCTCCACGCTATCCGTCGGGCCGAGCTGGTCGTCGAGCAGTATGACGCCGAACCTGCGGCTCCTCAGCGCACTGAGCGCAGCGCCCGAACTCTGCACTTCCACTACGGCGTGCACCTTGAGGTGGCGCAGCATCTGGCCGATCAGCGTGCCCATGTGCTGGTGGGGATCGCAGACGAGCACGTCTAGCTTGGCAAAGCTTTGTTTCTGCATGGCAGAGCGTGGCGCCGGGCGGCTGTGAGCAATGGGGGATTGTCGCGCCCCTGCCTTGCCGCGGGGTTAACCGGGCAGCAGCAACGCACGCGTACAAGGCCGGCGCGGCGGGCACGGAAAACGGGCAATTTCCCTTTGACAGCCCGGGTATTTCCCTTTAGTGACAACGCCAATTCGAAGGGCGCGGCGCGCCTCTTTTTGTTTCGGCCAGAGGTTAGAATGAAGATTGCCAATTCGCTCAAGGCTCTGATGGGTCGCCATCGTGCCAACAAGCTGGTCCGCCGCCGCGGCCGCGTCTATATCATCAACAAGGTCGACAAGCGCTACAAGGCGCGCCAGGGCTGAGCCCTCGGCGATCGACGTTGCTTGAAGGCCCGCGCAAGCGGGCCTTTTGCTTTTCTGGATCTTGAACTGGGACGGCCCCCCTCCCAGCCTCCCCCATACGGGGGAGGTGCAGGTCGTCGCCTCAGCGCGCGGCCTTCACCGTCCTCATTGCGGGGCGCGCCGGGGAGGGGCCGTCCTGTTCAGATTACTCCGCCAATGCCGCGATGATACGGATCCACGAGCGGATGCCCTTGTGGAAGCTGGTGAGGTTGTACTTCTCGTTGGGCGAGTGGATGCGGTCGTCCTCGCGAGCGAAGCCGATGAGCAGCGTGTCGAGCCCGAGGATACGCTTGAACTCGCCCGTCACCGGGATCGAGCCACCCGAGCCGATCAGCGCCGTCTCCTGACCCCACTCTGCTTCGAGGGCTTTCGCGGCCTTGGCGACGAATGGCCCATCGCTCGGAACGGTCACAGCCGGGCTGCCGCCATGCTCGTGGAAGGTGACGGTGGCGTCGGGCGGCAGGCGATCGGTGACATGCTTGCGGAAGGCGGCGCGGATCTTCACCGGGTCCTGCTCCGAGACTAGCCGGAAGCTGATCTTGGCGCGCGCCTTGGCCGGGATCACGGTTTTGAAGCCGTCGCCGGTATAGCCGCCTGAAATGCCGTTGATCTCGCAGGTCGGGCGCGAGCGGGTCTGCTCCAGCACGGAGCGGCCTTTCTCGCCTGCCGGTGTGGTCAGCCCGGCGCCGGCCATGAAGGCCGCTTCGTCATAAGGGAGGCGCTTCCACAGGTCGGCCACGTCGGGGGGCAGTTCCTTGACGTCGTCGTAGAAGCCTTCGATCGCCACGCTGCCATCGGGGTTGCGCAGCGAGGCGATGATGTCGGCCAGCACCTGGATGGGGTTGCGGGCCGCGTTCCCATACATGCCCGAGTGCAGGTCGTGGCTGGCGCAGGTGATCTCGATTTCCTCGCCCACGAGGCCGCGCAGCATGGTGACGATGGCCGGGGTCTTCTCGTCCCACATGTCGGTGTCGCAGACGAGCGCCACGTCGGGCACCGAGAGTTCGGCCTTCGCCGCTTCAAGGAAGGGCTTCAGGCTCGGCGAGCCCGATTCTTCCTCACCCTCGAAGAAGAGCGTGACCTTGAGCGGCAGCGAGCCATTCGCCGCCTTCCACGCCCGGCAGGCCTCAACGAAGGTGAGGAGCTGGCCCTTGTCATCCGAGGTGCCGCGCCCGACGATGTGCGTTTCGCCATCGGGCTGCTTCACCAACTGCGGGTCGAACGGATCGGAGTGCCACAGGTTGAGCGGATCGACCGGCTGCACGTCGTAGTGGGCGTAAAAGAGCACATGCGGGCCATCGGCCGTGGTGTCGTGCGCCACAACCATGGGGTGGCCGGAGGTCTCGCGCACCGAGGCGTCGAAGCCGAGCCCCTTGAGGTCGGCGGTCAGCAGTTCTGCGGCCTTGCGCACTTCGCCGGCATAGGCGGGATCGGTCGAGATCGACTTGATCCGCACCAGCGTCTTCAGCCGCTCAAGGCTCTCCCCGATATGGGCATCGGCATGGGACAGGGCGGCTTCGAGCTTGGACATTGGTCAGTTCCGGTCTTGGTAAAGGCAAGTGGCCGGGACATTGTCCCGGCCACGCGAAGGTTTCAATCGGTATGATCGTCTCAGGACGAGCCGGCGCCATCCTGCCGGACGAAGGCGATGCGGAGCATGTTGGTGGCGCCGGGGGTGCCGAGCGGGATGCCGGCGGTGATTGCGATGCGGTCGCCGGGGCGGGCGAGGCCCTCCTGGTAGGCGATGACGCAGGCGCGATCGACCATGTCCTCGAGGTTCACCGCATCGGCGCTTTCGACGCAGTGGACGCCCCATACAACGCTCAGCCGGCGCACGGTGCGCTGGTTGGGCGAGAGCGCGAGAATGGGCTTGCTCGGCCGCTCGCGGGCGGCGCGGATGGCGGTCGAACCCGATGAGGTGTAGGTGACGATCGAGGCGAGATCGAGCGTTTCGGCCACCTGGCGGGTGGCCGCAGAGATGGCGTCGGCGGCGGTCGCTTCCGGCTCGGCGGCCTGGGCGCGAATGATGCCGCGGTAATTGACGTCGGACTCGACCGCCATCGCCACCTTGTTCATCATCGACACTGCTTCGACCGGGTACTGGCCCGAGGCGCTTTCGGCCGAGAGCATCACCGCGTCGGCTCCTTCGAACACGGCGATCGACACGTCCGAGACCTCGGCGCGGGTGGGTACCGGCGAGGAGATCATGGATTCGAGCATCTGGGTCGCCACGACCACCGGCTTGCCGAAACGCCGGGCGATACGGATCATGCGCTTCTGCAGGCCCGGCACCTGCTCGAGCGGCATCTCGACGCCGAGGTCGCCGCGCGCGATCATGAAGGCGTCGCAGAGCTTGATGATCTCTTCGAGCCGCTCGACGGCCTGCGGCTTCTCGATCTTGGCCATCACGCCGGCGCGGCCCTGCACGATCTTGCGGACATCGATGATGTCCTCGGGCCGCTGCACGAAACTGAGCGCAATCCAGTCGGCTTCGTTCTCGAGCGCCTTCAGCAGGTCGGCATGGTCCTTGTCGGTCAGTGCGCCCACCGGCAGCAGGGTGTCGGGCAGGCTGACGCCCTTCCTGTCGCTGAGCTTGCCGCCATAGACCACTTCGGTCTCGATGGCGCCGCCGCCGACGCGGGTGGCCTTGAGCTGCAGCTTGCCGTCATCGAGCAGCAGGCGGTCACCCACCGAGACGCTTTCGAGGATTTCGGGATGGGGCAGCTGCACACGCTCGACGGTGCCCGGGGCATCGGAGCTGTCGAGGGTGAACTTGCCGCCCTGGGTCAGCATCACCGAACCCTCGGCGAACTTGCCGACGCGCAGCTTCGGCCCCTGCAGGTCAACCAGGATCCCGAGCGGATGCCGGATCCGCTCTTCGACGCTGCGGATGCGGCCCACGGTCTGCTTCAGCAGGTCGTGGCTGGCGTGGCTCATGTTGATCCGGAACACGTCCGCACCGGCCCGCGCCAGTTTCTCGATCGTCGCCTCGTCAGAGGAGGCCGGACCCAGGGTGGCGACGATCTTCACGCGTCTCATGCGTCTCATTGGCGGGGGGCACCTTCATCTTCAGGAATGTCATCGGCAGGCAGGTCGTCGCCGCCACCATCCGGATCGTGGGGCAGGTCACCTTCGAGCGGCGCCGCATCCTCGCCAGCCGGTGCCTCGCCGCCGACCATCTCGCCTTCGGTCAGCTGCAGGGTCCAGTTGGACTTGTTGTGGGTGTCGACTTCGAAGAAGCCCGTCCGTTCGTAGCCGCGCGCCAGGCAATCCTCAACCCCGAAGATGGTGAAGGTCTCGTCGCGCGTGCACATGTAGACGTCGCCGTCCCAGGCGCCGCCGGTAATGTCGTCTGCCGCATAGACGTAGTAGTAGCGGCGGGATTCGAGATTGCCGCGGAAGATGGTGACGCATTGGGTGGGGTCTGCCACCCACCACCCTTCGGACTGCCAGCCCTTGTCGGCGCGATAGCCGAAGGCCACCGACACCTTGTTGGCCGTCTCGTTGCAGACCCGGAACTCGCCTTCGCCGGTATCGTCAGCCTCGATTTCGGGGGGCGGGCCTTGCTGGGCCTGCGCGTTCGTAGAGCCCACCGGAACCTGCGGGGGGTGCGGAAGCACGATCCAGATAACGGAAGCCACGATCGCGGTGGCGACCAGACCTACGATGGCCAAGAGATAGCGCAATGGACGATCCGGGAGAGCTTAGGGCCACAAGCCTTGTGCAATCGTTTGCAGCGAGCGCTGTTGTGGACAGCGCCCCGCCTGCTGTCAACGGTTAAAGCGGGCTTTGGGCGGAAATGCGAAAGCGGCGGGATGCTAGTGTGGATTGCGATACTGGGGGGTTGAACCAGGTGGCCCAAAGCGGTTGAAAGGCGCCAACCATTTCCAAGAGGACTACCATGGCCGACACCATCAGCTCCGACAGCGTCGCGCAGGATCAGATCCGCGCCTTCATCGAGCGTATCGAGCGCCTCGAGGAAGAGAAGGCGTCCATCGCCGGGGACATCAAGGAAGTCTACGCCGAGGCGAAGGGCAACGGATTTGACACCAAGGTGCTGCGGAAGATCGTCTCGATACGCAAGCAGGACCAGAACGAGCGCATGGAGCAGGAAGCCCTGCTTGAGCTCTACATGACCGCTCTGGGCATGGCCACCGCCCCGAGTGAGGCCGACCTCGACTGAGTGTTTGCGGCGGGCCAAGTGCCCGCCAATATGTTGTCGGGCGGTGCCATCCGGCCCGTCTCATGCATGCGCCACTGGCAACGCACCGCTAGAGGCGCTTGCCAAACCAGATGTCGGGCTGCCCAGGGCCATTGGCATCGGGGATGAGGCCGATGACGGTAAAGCCGGCGCGGCGGTAGAACTCAAGCGGATGGCGGCTGCCCGGCGTCAGCGACAACTGCCGGATCGCGCCGGGCAGGTCGCCATAGAGGTCGGCGCCGAAGGCTGTGGTGCCGCCGAAATCGTCGTCGCTGCCGAGATAGAGGGTCAGAGCACCGGCCTTGCGTGCAGCACCTTCCACCGCTCGGACCAGGCGCAGCCCGACGCCGCGGCGCTGGTGGGACGGCGCTACCGCCAGCGGGTGCAGTTCCCAGGCCCGCGAGTAGGTCGAAAGGCCCCCGGCCCATCCGGCCACCACTCCGTCCTCGAGTGCGGCAAAACCCGTCCACTCCTCGTTGGCCAGTAGTTCAGTGATTGTCTCGCTCGCCTCGTGGAGGGTCTTCCACGCGTGCTCGGCATGGGCGAAGGCGTCGACGAGTACCCGGCTGGCTTCGCGCTGCCGGTTTTTGTCGAGGCTGGCGAAGGAGACGATCTCCACCGGGCGTGTCAGCCCTTGATGTAGTTCTTGTAGGCCCAACCAGTCCGCCCCTGGGCGTCCTTGATCTTGAGCCAGCCTCTGGAATCGTCGAGCACCTGCACCTCGCTGCCCGCCGGGAGGTTGAAGAGCGACTTGTTCGATTTGCCCGGACCGGCTCGCACCGTAACGCCCGAGCCTGCGACCTTGCGCAGGTTGGTCGCATCGGCCGGTTCATCCGGCTCGGCGGCGGGCGGGTCCTGCACCACGGGCAACGACTTGAGGTCGACATTCTCGAGCAGACTCGCATCGACCCAGCCCTTGCGCTCCTTGCTGTCGATGATCGCGACCCAGTCGCCCGACTTGCCGGTTACCTCCACCTCGGCGCCGGCCGAGAGTGCGAAGAGCCGCTTGTGCGCCTGGGAGGGGCCCGAGCGAACGTTGATGCGGCTGTCGCCGACGCGCACCGTGTCGTCCTCGGGCTGCGCGGCATAGCCGAGCGCGGTGATGTTGCGCCCGGTATCCGGCACCTCGGATTCGATGGCGAGCGCGGCGGCGTTGCGGCCCACGACGCGCGGCTTCAGGGACAGGGCGGCGCCCTCCGGGCTCATCGGCAGCTCAACTCTCGCATCCGCGACCACGGTGGCCGATGCCGCTGGTTGTACCGCCACGGCGCCTTCAGGTACCTGATCGGCGGGGACGACGACGGGCTCGACCAGTTGTTCGAAGGTTGCCGCGATGAGGTCATCGCTCGCAGCGACAGCCTCGACCGCCGGCTCTGGTTCGCTGACGGCAACGGCCTGCTGCACATCGATGAAGGCAGGCTGCTCGGGCAGCCGCTCTTCGATCCGCACCGGCTCGGGTGCGACTTCGGCCGTGACGAGTGCGGGCGTGGCAGTCGGCTTGGCCTGCAGGCTCATCACCATGCCGGCGATGCCGAGGATGGTCAGCACGGCGAAAAGTGCCAGTGAGCTCCAAGCAACTATTGCGCCGAGCGGTCTGCGCCGCGTGCCCCAGTCCAATCTCAAGGTCCCGTTCGGAATTTGCCCAGTGTGATCACTCTGGCGTGAAACCTTGCTGACATTCTGCCGCCAAAGAGTCCATTTTGGGGCAGTCTCCATTCTTACTCCGCCGCTTCGCGTGAAATCACGTCGTCGGGACCGGCAGGATCGCCCGGTGCGGTCTCACTGCCCAGATCCGGGAAGGCTAGGATACGGTGCTTGCGCCCGTCGATTCGGATCACCAGCAGCCCGCGCTCTTCGAAATAGGTCAGTAGCCGCCGGGCGCGGCCGGTGGAATGCGTCCCGTAAGCGCGGGCAATCGCGGCGTCGGAGGGGCAGGGGGCGCCCGACAGGCTCGCCTGCGCCAGCAGCAGGAACACGCCCTGCACATCCTCGTCGAGGCTGTAGGAAAGAGCGAGCGCCGTCTGCCAGGCGTCGGTCTGCTTGATCTCGTCGGCCACGCCGGCGCGCAGCACGGCGAGGCGGCGCTTGAACAGAGGCAGCGACATCGGTTCGCCGGGCACGCGGCGAATGCGGCAGCGCACAAGAAAGTCCTGATAGAGTACGGCCACCGAACGAAACGAGGCGTCGGGGTCGCCAAGCATCTCGCTGAGCGCGGCGTCGATCAGTGCTTCACGCTCCGCTGGGTCCATTTCTGGTTCCGACGGCTTGGGCGCCGGCGGACGGCTGAGCTGTGCCAGAAGGTCGGGCATCGGCGTTGGTGCCGGACGCGGGGCAGGGCGGGGACGTGCGACCCGCTCGGGTTCGGGCTCGCGGGCAAAGATCAGTTCGCGCGCATCTGGCGGCGCCTCAGGCAGTGGCGTCAGCTTGGGGCTGGTAGAGCGCGCGGAAGTCTCCACGGGACCGATGACGATGGGCAGCGGACGGCGCGACATGGCGGGGCCCAGCGCGACGAAATGACCGCGGTTCAGGTCGCGGAACATCTCGGCCTGCCGTCGCTCCATGCCAAGCAGGTCGGCGGCGCGGGCCATGTCGATGTCCAGGAAGGTGCGGCCCATGAGGAAGTTGCTGGCCTCGGCCGCCACGTTCTTGGCAAGCTTGGCGAGCCGCTGCGTGGCGATCACCCCGGCAAGGCCGCGCTTGCGACCTCGGCACATCAGGTTGGTCATGGCGCCGAGGGAGAGTTTTCTCGCTTCATCCGACACTTCGCCAGCGACGGCGGGCGCGAAGAGCTGCGCCTCGTCAACCACCACCAGCACCGGGTACCAGTGGTCGCGGTCGGCGTCGAACATGCCGCCCAGGAAAGCGGCGGCGGCGCGCATTTGCTGCTCAACGTCAAGGCCTTCGAGGTTGAGAACGCAGCTGACGCGATGCTGGCGGATGCGTCCGGCAATGCGCGTCAGTTCGGATTCGGGGCGGTCACCCTCCACTATCAAGTGCCCGTACTTGTCGGCGAGCGTGACGAAGTCGCCCTCGGGGTCGACAACGCATTGCTGCACCCAAGGGGCGCTCTGCTCGAGCAGCCGGCGCAGCAGGTGCGACTTGCCGGACCCGGAATTGCCCTGCACCAGAAGGCGTGTGGCGAGCAATTCCTCAAGGTCGAGCAAGGCGTTGGTCCCGCCCTGCGCGGCACCCATGTCGATTGAAACCTGCATCGACCCTAGCTAGCGCGATTCGGTGCGGGGGTGGACTCGGCGAGGGCTGGGGAAAAGGCCCGGACGGCAGTTGTGATTGCCGTCCCGGAACTTCGTCGCATCACGGTTGTCCGGAGGGGCAACAGAGGAAGGGGCCCGTCAACGCGGAGTGCCTGCCATCTTCACGTCGTCGATGCCCATGGTGGTGAGCACGGTGGCGACGATGCCGGTGCGGTCGAGGCCGGCTTCGGCGTACATGTCGTTCACCGCCGCCTGCTCCACGAACGTGTCGGGGATCATCAGGGGGCGGAATTTCACCTTGCCATCGAGCAGGCCGTTCTTGGCGAGGAAGATCGCAACGTGACTGCCAAAACCGCCAATGCCGCCCTCCTCGACGGTGATCAGGACTTCATGTTCCTGCGCCAGCCAGGCGATCAGAGCTTCGTCGAGCGGCTTCATGAAGCGCGCGTCCGCGATGGTGGGGCTGAGCCCGAAGGCCTGCAGCTTCTCGCCGGCGGCGATCACTTCGCCCAGCCGCGTACCGAAGCTCAGGAGCGCCACCGACTTGCCCTCGCGCAGCACCCGGCCCTTGCCGATTTCGAGCACCGAGCCGCGCTCGGGCATTTCGACGCCGAGGCCGTCGCCACGCGGGTAGCGGAAGGCGATGGGGCCCTGATCATAGGCGGCGGCCGTCGCGACCATGTGCTTGAGTTCGGCCTCGTCGCCCGCGGCCATCAGCACCATGCCAGGGACTGCGCCGAGATAGGCGTTATCGTAGTTGCCGGCATGGGTGGGGCCATCAGCCCCGACATAGCCGGCCCGGTCGATGGCGAAACGCACCGGCAGGCCCTGCACGGCCACGTCGTGGATCACCTGGTCGTAGGCGCGCTGCAGGAAGGTTGAATAGATGGCGACAAACGGCTTCATGCCTTCAGTGGCCATGCCGGCGGCAAAGGTCACCGCGTGCTGCTCGGCAATGCCGACATCAAAGGTGCGGGTGGGGAACAGCTCCTCGAACTTGTCGAGCCCGGTGCCGCTGGGCATGGCCGCCGTCACCGCCACGATGCGGTCATCGGCCCTGGCCTCCGCGATCAGCGCCTGTGCAAACACCGAGGTATAACTGGGCGCGTTCGACTGCGGCTTTGCCTGGGCCCCGGTAATGACGTTGAACTTGTTGACACCGTGATACTTGTCGGCGGAGTTCTCGGCCGGGGCGTAGCCCTTGCCCTTCTTGGTCACCACGTGCACCAGCACCGGTCCGCCTTCGTAGTTCTTCACGTTGGCGAGCACGTCGAGCAGGTCGTTGAGATTGTGGCCGTCGATGGGGCCGACATAGAAGAAGCCCAGTTCCTCGAACAGCGTGCCACCAGTGAAGAAGGAGCGGGCGAACTCCTCGGTCTTGCGCGCCGTCTCGTGGATCAGGCGCGGCATCTTCTCGGTGATCGACTTGGCCGTCCCGCGCACGCCGCGATAGAACGGACCGGAGACGAGCTTGGCGAGGTAGGAGCGCATCGCGCCGGTGGGCGGCGCGATCGACATGTCGTTGTCGTTGAGGATAACGATCAGCCGCGCATCCATGGCGCCCGCGTTGTTCATCGCCTCGTAGGCCATGCCCGCCGACATGGCGCCGTCGCCGATCACGGCGATCACATTGCGGCGCTCGCCCTTAAGTTCGCTGGCGACGGCCATGCCGAGGCCGGCGGAAATCGAGGTGGACGAGTGCCCGGCGCCGAACGGGTCGTAGGCGCTCTCGGCACGGCGGGTGAAGCCCGACAGGCCATGCTTCTGGCGCAGCGTGCGGATGCGGTCGCGGCGGCCGGTCAGCACCTTGTGCGGGTAGGCCTGGTGGCCGACGTCCCAGATCAGTCGATCGTTGGGGGTGTCGAAGGTGGCGTGGATGGCGACGGTCAGTTCGACTACGCCGAGGCCGGCGCCGAGATGTCCGCCAGTCACCGACACGGCGTCGATCACCTCGGCCCGCAACTCATCAGCTACGAGCCGGAGCTGGTCGCGCGACATCGCCTTTAGGTCGGCCGGCGAAGCAACCGTATCGAGAGTAGGGGTAGAGGGCTTATCCACCAGATGCCGATCCTTTGCCCGAGCCGGGCCGGGCCTGCTCCGTGACTTAGAGCCTACCGGTCATCATTGCAACGCCGACGGTGGGATAGTTACAGGCCTGCTACAAGTTGCGGCGTTCCCGTTACGAAGCGGTCATACGCGGGAATTGCGGCATTGTCGGGGATGAAATCGATGCGCCCTGTGAGCGGACCGAGCTCGGTGCCCTTGTCAAGATAGCCTTCGGCCTCGCTGAGCACGGCCCAGAAAGCGTCGGTCATCATCACCGGCTGCACCAGAGTCTCGTTCACGTGGTCGATTTCGGGGGCGACGAGTTCGACGTTGCGCGCCGCTATCGACTGGTTGGGCTGGCGCGCCTGCACCAGGTCGGCGAGCGCCGTCTTGATCGGCAGGCCCGCCTCGGCGCCGCTCAGGGCGCTGAAGGTCCGGTCGAAGATGCCGGTCAGCGGGTCGCTGCCGCCGAGCGAGGCGGTGCGGACCTCGTCGGGAATTTCGAGCCGGTCGGGCGATGCGGGCAGCTGCGGCAGATCAGCGGTCTCACGCTCGATGATCATCTTGAGCGCCAGCTCCGCACCGGGATCCTGGTTGGTCGGCACATAGGCCGTCACCATGTCCTCGCCCTTGGGCGTCATCAGCACGCGCGGCTTGGGAACGGGGTCAATGGCATCAAGGGCAGCAAGTGCGGTCTGCCCGGCTCCGGCATCGAGCGTCGAGCGGGTGGCGAGCAGGATGCGCTCGGACTTCATCGCGGGGACCGGCGCGCCGAACTTTTCCCACTCCGAATAGTCGCCGGCGCTCGCCAGCTCGACGGCAGGCCGCGCGATGGGGATCGGGGCGGCGACCTCGAAGGTCGAGACGACGCGTTGGGCCGGGTCCTCCTCCACGGAGGCCACCATCACCCTGGCGTCGCCGAACAGATGCGCCGGCTTCACCGCGGGGATCGGCGGGGCATCGGAAAGGGGCGAGATGTCGCCGGTCGCGTCGGCGATCATGATGCCCGGATCGGTCTCGAAGGTGACGGCACCGTTGCAGGGCACGGCATGGCACTTGGTCCACTGCGCCTGCGCATACGCGCGGCCCTCATTGGAGAGGGGCTTGCCGTCAGTGGGCAGGTGCAGCGTCTTGCCATCGGGGAAGAGCTTCTTGAGCTGGGCCCGGGTCATGCGCGGCCAGGCACGCACGCTTCCGGTATCGACATGCACGAAGGGGCTGCCCGAAGTGGGGTAGTAGCCGACGCCGCCGACCTGGAACTTCATCGCCGCCTCGCGCAGCTTTGAAAGGTTCACCCCGGGGATGAACACGTCCATCGCCTTGCCCTTCATGTGCTGAGAGTTCTCAGCGACGCCAGACGACTTGGCGCGCAGCATCTTGTTGGTCTTGGGCGAGCGGTAGGAGGAGACGATGTTGATGGGCTGCTTGCCGTCCACGGCCTGGTAGATCTGCCACAGCAGATCGAACAGGGCCGGGTCCATGTTGGTCGGCTCCTTGGTACGCCAGTCGGCGAGGAACACGTTCATCTGGCGCAGCACGGCCTTGTCATAGTTGCCGTTGCGTTTGAAGGTGAACTTGGCGGTTTCGCCGGTATGGGTATGGTGGAGCCACAGGGTGCGGTCGCCGGAGTTGCTCACAGCGGTTGCCGGCAGGGTGGTGGGCGGCAGCAGGATAGTCATAGCCACTACGGCGGCCAACAGGAGCCGCGGCAGTTTTCGTACTGTTCCGATCAGATTACCCGACACGCCCCGATAGCCCGCAGCCGACCCTAGTAGACAGTCAGATTAGCGTCGACCCAATGAGGATCGGTTAACGCTAATGCCCGGTTGACGACGTTTGCCGATCACCGGGCCGTGAATTTCTACGCACGGAATCCGACCGAACCAAGGCTGAATTCCTAAGCAGTCGTAAACGCTTGGCAAACACGCGCCATGCAAAGGGGCCGGCCGCATGACGCAACCGGCCCATCACATTAGTACGGACGAGTGGCTAGGCCTAGAGGCCCAGAAGCTCGATCAACTTCTTATTGGCCCCGTACACGTCGCCATAGGAGCGGATTGTGCCGTTCTCATCGACGCGCAGCGTGAAGTAAGAAATGTGCACCGGGATGTGGTTCTCCAGATTGAACCACTTTTCCTTGGGTCCGAACGCGGCTTCGAGTGTCGCCGCGGTCAGCTTCGGCTCGAGCTTCAACAGAGCGTCAGCGAACTCCATCGGGTTCTCGACGCGGACGCAGCCATGCGAGTAAGCGCGGAAGGAGCGCGAGAACAGCGACTTCGACGGGGTATCGTGCAGGTACACGTCGTGCTGGTTGGGGAAGAGGAACTTGATCCGCCCCAGCGCATTGCCGGCGCCCGGCCTCTGCCGGATGTGGAAGTTGTTGATGTTGGTCTGGGTCCAGTCGATGGCCGAGGCGTTGATCACCTTGCCGCCCGACAGCATCTCCATGTTCTGGCTGTCGAGATAGCCGGGATTGGCGATGAGATGCGGCTTGATCTCGTTGACCGCGATCGAGGAGGGGACGTTCCAGTACGGATTGACGACGATGTGCTTGATCGAGTTGTTGAACACCGGCGTCTGGTGCTTCGGCGTGCCAACGACGACGCGGGTGGTGTGCACCACCTCGTCGTCCTTCTTGATCCAAAGGCGGAACTCCGGGATGTTCACCTCGACCTTGAAGCGGCCGTAGTCTTCCGGCTCCCAGCGCCAGCGCTCCATATTGGCGATGATGTCTTCCTTGGTGGTCGCGGCGCCGCCGTTGAGGGCGGCGATTGTCGCCGGGCCCACCACGCCATCAGGCTCAAGTCCGAGGCTCTGCTGGAACTCTTTCACCGCGGCGACCAGCGCCTTGTCGTAGGTGATGTCGACCGTCACGTCGGCGCCGGCCGTCTCCGGAATGTCGGGCTCGGGCACGTTGAGGCGCTGGCGCAGCAGCGTCACGCGCTCGTCCTGCATACCTGGCCTGAGCGTCACTCCCTCGGGAATGGCAACGGCGGCATCCTCAACCTCGTCGTCGCCCCGATAGAATTTGGCGAGGGCGGCGCGCAGCGCCACGAACTCGCGATGCTTGGGGCTGAGGTCGAGCAGCACCTGGCCGGGCTCGTCGCTCGAGGCGAGCTTCACCAGGATTTCGGCCTCGTTGATCCGCTTGGGCTCGATGGTCCAGGTCTTGTTGACGTCGAGCGGGTTCACCCGGCCGCCATAGGCATCCTGGGCGTAGCGGATGGCGGCGGCGGAGAAGGCGGTCTCGAGCGCGGCGAGTTTGGCGGGATCGGTCCCGGCGGCCGCCGGGTCGAGATCGGCGGTCAGGTAGTCCGAGGGGCGGAAGCCCTCGAGTTCGGAGCGCTTGAACACCTCGATGATCTTCTCGGCGTTCTTCGAGAACACCACCTTGCCGTCGGCATCCTGGCTCAGCCAGAGCGGCTCGAAATGGCGTGCGCCATAGAAGAAGTAGAGTTTCTGCGTTTGGGCGTAGGCGCGAGTGCCTTTCTGGCTCTCGGCGTATGCCTGCGACAGCCCAGCCTTGATGATGCGTGCCAGCTCCGTGCGTGGCGGAGCGATCACTACTCGGGTCGCCTCCACACCCGCGACGTTCACGATCTCCTGTGCCGTCGCGATGGAGAAGGGCGAGGCAATGGCAATCGTACCGGCCAACAGAATGGCCTTCAGGTTAGGCATACAATATCTCCGTGCCCGGGGGCGGGGCTCGCGAAGGGAAGGCGCCAAGGGAGGAGTCGGCGTTTCGCCCGCGTGGTAATTTTGCTTAGCCCCAAAAGTTTAAGAGTGGCAATTCCTCGCGATTTTGTGAGTCCAGGCTGTGGATTTGCTGCAACGCCAAGGGGTTGCGCCCCCTACGCCGCGTCGCTCTCCAGCCCCTCGTCCAGCCCGTATTCACGCAGCTTACGGTACAGCGTCGACCTGCCGATGCCGAGCGCTCGCGCTACCCGCGACATGCGGTAGCCGTAATGCTGGAGGGCGAACACGATGAGGTCGCGTTCGACGTCGGCGAGGGTATTCACTTCCCCGTTGCTGGCGACGAACCGGTCGGCGACGGTAGCCGGCTTCACTTCTTCGCGCCGGAAGACAGTGGCGTCGTCGATATGAACGGGGGCTGAAGGGACAGTAGCGGCGCCTGCCACCTTCAGTGCTTCTGCCCGCCCGGCGCTCAGCGCCACGATCTGCGGGAAGTCGGCGCTTTCGAGATAGGCCCCGTCGGAGAGCACCACGGCGCGGTACACCGCGTTCTCGAGCTGACGGATATTGCCCGGCCAGTTGTAGGATTTCAGCAGGTTGAGGGCCGATTCGGAGATGCCGATGATGCGCTTTCCGGCCTCCGCGGCGAGCCTGGCGAGGAAATGCTGGGCCAAGACCGGAATGTCCTCCGGCCGGTCACGCAGGGGCGGGACGTAGATGGGGAAGACGTTGAGCCGATAGTAGAGGTCCTCCCGGAAGCCACCCGCCTTGGTGAGGTTGAGCAGCCGGCGGTTGGTGGCCGAGATGATGCGCACATTGATGCGCACCGGCCGGTCGGCGCCTACCGGCTCGATCTCGCCTTCCTGGATCACGCGCAGCAGCTTCACCTGAACGTCCATGGGCAGCTCGCCCACCTCGTCCAGGAAAATGGTGCCGCCATTGGCTTCGAGGAACTTGCCGGGATGATCCGCCACCGCGCCGGTGAAGGCGCCCTTGCGGTGCCCGAACAGCGTCGACTCGACCAGGTTGGGGGGAATGGCGCCGCAGTTGACCGAGACGAACGGCTTGCCGGCGCGGTCGCCCGAGCCCTGGATCACGCGGGCCACCAGTTCCTTGCCGACGCCGGTCTCGCCTTCGATCAGTACGGGGATGGGGCTGCGCGCGGCCTTGCCGCAGAGCGAGATCACCCGATCCATCGCTGGGGAGCGCGTCACCAGGTCGGCGACGCCGAGGTGCCCGCCCAGCCGGCTCCGGTCCGTGCGCACAAGCGATTCGAGTTCGCCAAGCTTTAGCGCGTTGCGCAGCGAGACGATCATGCGTTCGGGCGCGACTGGCTTCACGAAGAAATCGTGCGCGCCGTGGCGCATAGCGCCCACGACCGTGTCGAGCGAGGAGTGTCCCGTCTGGATGATCACCGGGGTGGCGATGCCCTCGCGGCGCATGGCGTCCATCACGCCCATGCCGTCGAGGTCGGGCATCACCAGGTCCAGCACCATCACGCCGATGCCGGGATCGGAGCGGAGCAGCTCCAGCGCCTGCTGGCCTCCCGTTGCCGTCACCGCCTGGAACCCAGCCCTTGCCGCGACCTCCGTGGTCAGCCGCAGCTGAACGAGGTCATCGTCAACAATCAGAACACGCGCCACAAAACCCCCAGCACACTGTCTTTGGCGCGACCCGGCCGACCCAGCCGAATCGCGCTGTACCGTTTTGAGCCATGGTGCGGGGAGGGGGTTAAGGGGCGATTAAGGCTAATGATCTGGTTGCCCGGCAGCAGGGTTGGCGATAGCGACACCCACCACCGCTTCCCATCCATCGGCGCCGTGGCTAAGGTCGGCGCCTGATTTTCTGCCGAGGTGAGACATGGAATTCCGCAACCTGCCGCGTGCGCCTGAAGCTGCTGCGCAGAAGAGCCACAACGAGCTCGGGCCGATGCCCACCTGGAACCTCGCGGACCTCTATCCTGGCAACGACTCGCCGGAGCTCAAGGCCGACCTTAGCGCGGCGCAGGCCGAGGCCAAGGCGTTCGAGGCCGACTACAAGGGCAAGCTCGATGCGCTCGCCAAGGCCGGCAGGCTGGTGGAAGCCATCAAGCGCTATGAGGCCCTCAGTGACCTTACCGGCAAGCTGGGCTCCTATGCCTTCCTGCAGTATGTGCGGAACACGCAGGAGCCCAACAAGGTCAAGTTCCTCGGCGACCTGTCGCAGGCGCTGACCGACCTTTCGACCGGCCTCATCTTCTTCGGCCTCGAGCTCAACCGCATAGAGGAGGAGACGCTGGAGGCCGCCTTCGCCGGTGACGCCGAACTGGCCCGCTACCGGCCGTGGTTCACCGAACTGCGCAAGGCCAAGCCCTACCAGCTCGACGACAAGATCGAAGAGCTGTTCCACGAGAAGTCGGTTACCGGTGCTGCCGCCTGGAACCGCCTGTTCGACGAGACCATGGCAAGCCTCAAGTTCGAGGTGCTGGGCGAGGAACTCAACCTCGAATCCGCGCTCAACTACCTTTCGGACAAGGACGAGACCAAGCGCGAAGCGGCGTTCGGCGGCATTGCGAAGACACTCCACGCCAACGAGCGGCTCTTCACTCACATCACCAATGTCCTCGCCAAGGACAAAGAGATCTCCGACCGCTGGCACGGCTTCAAGGACATCGCCGACAGCCGTCACCTCGAGAACTCGGTCGAGCGCGAGGTTGTCGAGGCACTGCAGAGCGCGGTGCGCGAGGCCTATCCGCGCCTCAGCCACAAGTACTATGCCATGAAGGCCAAGTGGTTCGGCAAGGAGCAGCTCAACGCCTGGGATCGCAACGCGCCGCTCCCCACCTCGGACGATCGCGTCTATGACTGGCAGACGGCAAAGGACACCGTGCTCGAAGCCTATGGCCGCTTTTCGCCCAAGCTGGTGGAGATCGCCGAGCCGTTCTTCGAGAAGGGCTGGATCGACGCGCCGACCAAGGACGGCAAGTCGCCGGGCGCCTTCGCCCATCCCACTGTGCCTTCCGCGCACCCCTACCTGATGCTCAACTATTTGGGCAAAGCGCGCGACGTGATGACACTGGCCCATGAGCTCGGGCATGGCGTGCACCAGGTCCTGGCGGGCGAGCAGGGCGCGCTGATGGCGCCGACCCCGCTGACTCTGGCCGAGACTGCTTCGGTGTTCGGGGAGATGCTCACCTTCCGCTCGATGCTGGCCAAGACCACCGACTCACGGCAGCGCTTCGCCATGCTGAGCTCCAAGGTCGAGGATATGCTCAACACGGTGGTGCGGCAAATCGCCTTCTATACCTTCGAACGAGAGGTCCACACCGCCCGGCGCCAGGGCGAGCTGACCACGCCCGACCTGAACCGCATCTGGCTCGAGGTTTCCAAGGAAAGCCTAGGCCCGGCAATCAGGCTGAACGAGGGCTATGAGGTGTTCTGGGCCTACATCCCGCACTTCATCCACTCGCCATTTTACGTGTACGCCTACGCCTTCGGCGACTGTCTTGTGAACTCGCTCTACGCACAGTATGAGAGGGCGAATGAGGGCTTCGCGGAGCGCTATCTCGAGCTCCTGAAAGCCGGGGGAAGCAAGCATCACTCCGAGCTGCTGAAGCCCTTCGGGCTCGATGCTCGCGATCCCCAGTTCTGGTCGCTGGGCCTTTCGATGATCGAGAGGCTCATTGGCGAACTGGAAGCAACTTCGCCGAACTGACAAGAGGACTTTGATGGCCAACACTCCTGCCTCCGCCAATCACCACGACGATATCCCGGCGATGGACTACGCCCAGCACGAAGGCACCTATCGCGGCTTCATCACCGGGGTGAAGCTCATCATCATCAACATGGCCTTCGTCATCCTGTCGCTCTATGCCTTCATCGAAGGGCATAACGCGATCGCCGGCGTCGTGCTGCTGGTGCTGTCGGTGCTGGTGCCGGTTGGCGTGCAGCTGATGGGCGGCCGTCGCTCGGCCTGATTCTGTTGGCGCCCCCTCGGGGCGCCTGACGCATAGGGGCGACCACCCGGAGAGGTCCATGAAGATTGCAGTGTTACGGGAGCTCGCAGACGGCGAGACCCGTGTGGCGGCGACGCCTGAGACTGTTGCCAAGTTCAAGGGTCTCGGCGCCGAAGTGGCCGTGGAAACGGGGGCAGGGCTGCTCGCCCGCATTCCCGATGCCGACTACGCGGCCGCGGGCGCGACTGTCGGCAATGCCGCGGCGACTATCAAGGATGCCGATATCGTGCTGACGGTGCGCCGGCCGAGGGTTTCAAGCCTGGTCGGCGTCAACCCGGGCGCCCTGGTCATCGGCGCGATGGATCCTTATGGCAACGAAGGCGAGATTGCCGCGCTCGCCAAGGCCGGCGTCACCGCTGTCGCCATGGAGTTCATGCCGCGCATCACCCGTGCGCAGGTGATGGATATTCTATCCTCGCAGGCCAACCTGGCCGGCTACCAGGCCGTCATCGACGCTGCGCAGGCCTTCGACCGCGCCATGCCGATGATGATGACGGCGGCCGGCACGGTCCGTCCGGCCAAGGTGTTCGTCATGGGCGCCGGCGTCGCTGGCCTCCAGGCCATCGCTACGGCCCGCCGCCTCGGCGCGGTGGTGACCGCCACCGACGTGCGTGCCGCGGCCGGCGAGCAGGTGGAATCGTTGGGCGCCAAGTTCATCATGACCGACGCCCTCAAGGATGCGTCTGGTTCGGGCGGCTATGCCCGCGAGCTGACCGAGACCGAGAAAGCGGCGCAGGCCGAGCTCGTTGCCGGTCACATCGCCAAGCAGGATATCGTCATCACCACGGCGCTGATCCCAGGCCGTCCCGCGCCCAAGCTGGTCAGCCAGGCGATGGTCGAATCCATGGCGCCCGGTTCGGTGATCGTCGATCTGGCGGCCGAGCGCGGCGGCAATGTCGAGCTGACACAGCCCGGCAAGGTGATCGTCACACCCAACGGCGTCACCATCATCGCCCATCTCAACGTGCCCGGTCGCCTCGCCACCTCGGCGAGCCAGCTCTATGCGCGCAACCTCAATGCCTTCCTCGAGACGCTGATCGACAAGAAGGAAAAGAAGCTCGCGGTGAACTGGGATGACGATCTGGTGAAGGCCACGGTGCTCACGCGCGACGGCGCCATCGTGCATCCCAACATCAAGCTCGACGCCGTGGCTGCCGCACCGGCTCCGGCTGCCAAGCCCGCGGGCCCGCCGGCGAAGACCGCGCCAGTCGCCAAGACCGCGCCCGCCGCGCCCAAGGTCGAGGCTCCGGCCGAAGTGTCGTCTGCGGAGCCCGCGAAGAAGGCCCCGGCAAAAAAGACTGCGGCGGACGCTGCCACGCCCGCCAAGGCTTCGGCCAAGCGCGCCACCAGGGCCGCTGCCGCATCGGACGCCGACGCACCCAAGCCGGCGAAGAAGCCCGCCGCGAAGAAACCCGCTGCTCCCAAGGGGACGCCGTAAATGGATTTCGTCTCGCTCCTTTCGATTTTCGTGCTGGCGATCTTCGTCGGCTACTACGTGGTGTGGAGCGTCACCCCGGCGCTGCACACCCCGCTGATGGCCGTCACCAACGCCATCTCCTCGGTGATCGTGGTGGCGGCGCTGCTCGCTGTGGGCACGGGCCTCATCACGGACAGCAACTGGGTGAGCAAGCTCTTCGGTTTCCTCGCCCTCATCCTCGCTTCGGTGAACATCTTCGGCGGCTTCCTCGTCACCCAGCGCATGCTGGCCATGTACAAGAAGAAAGACGCCCCAGCCAAGAAGGCGGGGAGCCACTAAATGATTAATACAAGCCTCGCCGCGATCCTCTATCTCGTCTCGGGAGTTCTCTTCATCCTGGCGCTGCGCGGGCTTTCGAGCCCATCGTCGGCCCGCCAGGGCAACATGTTCGGCATGGTCGGCATGGCCATCGCCGTCGTCACCACGCTGCTCGTCGCCGGTGTCTCCGACTGGCTGAGCTGGCTACTCATCATTGGCGGCCTCGCCATCGGTGGGGCCATCGGTGCCGTCCTCGCCCGCCGGGTGAAGATGACGGAGATGCCGCAGCTCGTTGCTGCCTTCCACTCGCTGGTCGGCCTCGCTGCGGTGTTTGCGGCTGCTGCGGCGCTCTATGCACCCGAGGCCTTCAACATCGGTACGCCGGGTCATATCCACCCTCAGGCCCTCATTGAAATGAGCCTTGGCGTCGCCATCGGCGCCTTCACCTTCACCGGATCGGTGATCGCGTTTGCCAAACTCAACGGCAACATGAGCGGCAAGCCTATCATCCTGCCCTCGCGTCACCTCATCCACATCGCGCTCGGCGCGGTGCTGGTCGTGCTGATCTACCTCTTCGCCACCACCGCCGATCCGCTGTGGTTCTGGGCCATCACCGTGGTCGCCCTCGTTCTGGGCGGGTTGATGATCATCCCCATCGGCGGCGCCGACATGCCGGTGGTGGTCTCGATGCTCAACTCCTATTCGGGCTGGGCGGCAGCGGGCATCGGTTTCACACTGAGCAACACTGCACTCATCATCACCGGTGCGCTGGTTGGCTCCTCGGGCGCCATCCTTTCGTACATCATGTGCAAGGCGATGAACCGCAGTTTCATCTCGGTCATCCTCGGTGGCTTTGGCGGCGACGCTGCCGCTGCCGCTTCGGGTGAGGAAGAGACGCGGCCGGTGAAGCAGGGCTCGGCCGACGATGCCGGCTTCATGATGAAGAATGCCAGCAAGGTCATCATCGTCCCCGGCTACGGCATGGCTGTCGCCCAAGCCCAGCACGCGCTGCGCGAAATGGCCGACCTGCTGAAGGCGGCGGGCGTCGAGGTGAAGTACGCCATCCATCCGGTGGCGGGCCGCATGCCTGGTCACATGAACGTGCTGCTCGCCGAGGCCAACGTGCCCTATGACGAGGTGTTCGAGCTCGAGGACATCAACTCGGAGTTCGCTCAGGCCGACGTGGCCTTCGTCATCGGCGCCAACGACGTCACCAACCCGGCGGCCAAGACCGACAAGAGCTCGCCGATCTACGGCATGCCGGTCCTCAACGTGGAAGATGCGGGCACCGTGCTTTTCATCAAGCGCGGCATGGCTGCCGGTTATGCCGGCGTCCAGAACGAGCTCTTCTTCCGCGACAACACCATGATGCTGTTCGGCGACGCCAAGAAGGTCACCGAGGACATCGTCAAGTCGCTGGGCCACTGATGGCCCAGCTCCGCCGCGGCGCGGCCGTGCGGTGAGCGTGCCCCGTCAATGGGGCATGTCTGCACGGCGTACCGCCGTGATCGGCGGCCTGATGGTCACCACCGGGCCGCTCAGCCTCACGCTTTATGCTCCGGCACTGCCGGCCATCGTCCTCGACCTCGGCACCACCGATGCCGGCGGCAAGCTGACGATGACGGTCTACTTCGCCGCCTTCGCCATCGCCCAGCTGATCTGCGGCCCACTGGCCGACCGCTATGGCCGGCGCGCCGTCGGCATAGCGTTCTTTGTCATCTACGTGCTCGGCTCGCTGGTCGGCATGATGGCACCAAGCCTCGAACTGCTGCTCCTCGGGCGGCTGCTGCAGGGCTTCGGCGTCTCCTCGGGCGTCGCGCTGTCGCGCGCCATGGTGCGCGACCAGTTCACCGGCATGGAGGCGATCCGCATCCTAACGCTGGTCAACCTCATCCTCACCGTCACACCGGCCGTGGCGCCGACGCTGGGCAGCGTCATCCTCACGGTCGGCAGCTGGCATCTGATGTTCGTTGCCATGGCCGGTTTCGGCCTCCTCATCATTGCGTTGCTCGGTCTTGGGGCGCGCGAGACCTTGCCAGAGACGGCGCGCGTGCCGCTCGAGGCTGGCCGCATTCTCGGCAATTACGCACGGCTACTTTGCTCGCCGGATTTTCTGCTGCCGGCGCTGCTGCTGGCCCTGGCGTTCGGCGGGTTCTACGGCTTTTCGGCGCTGCTGCCCTTCGTCCTGATCGATGGAATCGGACTGTCGCCGCTGCACTATGCGCTGGTGATGCTGATCCAGACCGGCTCGTTCATTGTCGGTAACCTCATCGCCGCGCGGCTGACGCGCCGGCTTAACGGGGCGGCTTTGATCCGGCTCGGTCTCGGCTGCCTGATCGTCAGTGGCCTCGGCTTTGCCGTGCTGCCGCGACTGTTCCCGGATTCGGTGCTGGCCGTGATGACACCGGTCGGCTTCTGGATGCTGGCGCTTGCCACCATCGGCCCCAGCGCCACCGCCAGCGCCATGGCTCGCTTCGGCCACATAGCCGGCGCGGCAGGGGCACTGACGGGCTTCTTCCAGATGGGCGGCGGCTTCCTCGCTTCGCTGCTGGCCATCGGGCTCTTCCCCGATGCTCATGAGGCGGTGGTGACGCTGTTGCCGGTCCTCGCCGTGCTCGCCATCGCAACCGCACTACAGCAGCGGCGGCTCACCGCCCGCCGACTACGGCAGGACGCCTGAACACCCCCTTGACCTCAAGTTCACTTGAGGTCGTATCCATGCTGCCTCTTCGAACGCAGGGGCAGATCACATGGATCTCGTGTTCTTCGCACTTCTCGTGCTTCACCTCACCGCCTTCGGGCTCGGCATCAGCACGACATTCGTAGCGCCCATCATCGGTGCTCGCATGACCAAGGCCCCACCAGAAGCGCGGCCGACGCTGCTCGGCATCATGGGCCGCCTAGCGCTCAATGCGCGCGTGGCGGTGACGGTGTTGCTCGTCACCGGCATTGCGATGGTTTATGTCCGCTATGGCGGCGACTTTTCCGCGCTGGGCCCGTGGTTCATGGTCAAAATGGGGCTCGTTGCCCTCGTCTTCGTCATGATGATCCTCGGCCTCATGCTGAAGCCCGGGACGCTGAACCCGCAGGTCACCGGTTGGGTCAATCGCCTCTCCCTGGCCGGCATCATCATTTCGGCGGTATTGGCCTTCAACTGACCGTCGGCCGGTCTTTGCGCAAAGCGCGCGCATGCCTACATACCGGCCCAGTTCAGGAGGATCGGGCCGGCATGCGGAGTCTGTGGCGGGAGTTCGTCGAGTTCTTGCGCGTGCTGGTGCTCGGCGCTTTCATCGCGGGCCTGCTGCTCTCGCCCGAGGTCGCCGCGGCCGCGAAGATGGCGGGGCTCGCGGCCCAGGGAGCCTATGCCGAAATCCACCTGCAGCAGATCCCGCCCGAGCGCTATGCCGCCGAGATCGCGGCGGCGCTCGACGCCGGGGACGCGACGCTTGCCCGCTCGCTGGCGTCCCTTGCCGCCTCCCGTAACATTGCCATCCCGGCCGAGCTGAGCGATCGCGTCGCGAGCCTGCCGGCAATCGATATCGGCGCCACACTGGGGGCCGGGTGGGACTGCGTGGTCAACGGCGACTTCGACAGCGAAGCCGGCTTCGCCTGCGTCGTCGCCACCGACCTCACCGGCATTGGCGACGTGCGTGACATCGTCGGCGAGGGCGGCAAGTTCCTCGCCGGCCAGCCCATCGACTACTTCACCCTCGGCATCTCCACGGTGGGGCTGGGCCTCACCGCGGCCACCGTATCCAGCCTCGGCGCTGCGGCGCCGTTGCGGGCGGGCGCCAGCTTCGTCAAGGCCATGCACCGGGTCGGGAGGTTGCCCCCGCGCCTGACGGCGCAGATTGCCCGTGCGCTGGAGCGCAGTATCAACCGCCCCGCGCTCGAGGAGGCTGTCACCCTCGCCACCTCGATGCGGCTCGGCGACATGGGGCGGCCGCTCGCGCGCCTGTTCAACCCGGACAGCGTGAAGCTCGTCTCCAATCTCGCCGACGATTTCGGCACCATATCGAAGGCGGGCGGGGTGCGTGCCATGAAGGTGGGGCTGGAGGCCGCCGACACCGCCGGCGATGTGCGCCGGCTCGCCCGCGTGGCTGACACCTACGGCGATCGTTTCGTCGGGGTGATGAAGCTTGTCGGCCGCGGCGCGCTGCGCCTCGGTCACCTGCTTTTTACCATCGCCGGCTGGCTCATCGGTGCCGCCCTGTGGCTCTGGAGCGTGCTCGCCTTCACCCTCAACGCCATCACCGGCACCGACCGCTTCCTGCGCAAGCGGGCACGGAAGCGGCGCGAGCGACGGATCGCTCGTGAGTTGGTGGCGTTTCCCTCTCCCGACCTTCATTAGTTTGCACGGCTGGGCGGTTACGCCGATGTGCCTGCTTGAGATTCCTTGGTTCTGCCGCCACTTAGGGTAGTCACCGAAAGGAACCGCCATGCCCCGCACTATCAAGGTTGATCTCTTCACCGATACCGTCTGCCCGTGGTGCCTTGTCGGTTCCGAGCGGCTGGACCAGGCCATTGCGGCGCTGCCGCCCGATGTCACGGTGGAAGTTGAGAACCACCCCTTCTACCTCAACCCCAACACGCCCGAGGAAGGCGTGGTGGTCGCCGACATGCTGCGCGAGAAGTATGGGCGTGATCCAAAGGAGATGTGGGCGCGGGTCGAGGGCGAGGCGAAGGCCTCGGGCATTGATCTCGACCTCAGCCAGCAGCCGCGTTCTTTCTCCACCCGCAAGGGGCATACGCTGGTTCGCCTCGCCAAGGCCAAGGGTACCCAGCATGCGCTCGCCAATGCCATCGCGTGAGCTTACTTCATGGATCACCAGCTCATCAACGACGACGAGGTGCTGGCCGATGTTGCGGTGAAGCACGGCTTCACCCGCGCCGAGGCGCTCGACGCAGTGCGCGATCCGAAGGAGCTGGCGATTACGCACCAGCTCGCGATTGCTGCGGCGCAGCAGGGTATCCAGGGCGTGCCCTTCTTTATCTTCGACAACAAGTTTGCCGTTTCGGGCTGCCAGCCGCAGGAGGTGTTCAACCGCGCCTTCGAGTATGCTCTCGATCCCGAGAAGTTGAAGGCGGCGCAGGGCTGAGGCCGCCGACGCCACGTTAGCGCGCTGGCTGCAAGGAGAAGAGCACATGAAGGGGCTGAGGCGCCTCGCCATAGGCTTGCTGGTGTTCGTGGCCGTAGCCTATGCAGGCGCGCTGGTTGGCATGGTCGTGCTGCAGCGCGACCTGCAGTACGACCGCAGCGGCCGCATGTTCTCGCTCGGCGAGACGGCGCTCACCGGCGCCGAGCTGGTGGAGATTTCGGTGGGGCAGGGCGAGAAGGTCACCGGCTGGTACAAGGCACCGGCCGCTGGTAGGCCGGCCATTCTCTACTTCCGCGGCAACTCGCAGAGCTTCTCGCGCGAGCACTCGCGCTATGAGGCATTCGTGGCGGCGGGCTATGGCTTCCTCGCCTTCGACTATCGCGGTTTCCCTGGCTCACCGGGTGAACTGACGCAGGCCCATGTGCTCGAGGACAGTCTAGCCGCCTTCGACTGGCTCAAGACCAAGGGCGCGCCGATCCTGCTCTGGGGCCGCTCGCTCGGTTCAGGACCGGCCACCTACGTGGCGAGCCTGCGCGAGGCGGAGGCGCTGTTGCTCGAGACGCCGTCCAAGTCGGCCGTCGCGGTCGCCGCTGAGCGCTACCCCTACCTGCCGGTCGGGCTGCTGATGGCAGACCAGTATCCGGTGGACCGGTGGATCAAGGACGTGGCCGAACCGGTGCATGTCGCCCACGGCACGGCCGACAGCACCATTCCGTTCCACCATGGACCGGAGGTGCTGGCGCTGGCGCCGAACCCCGATGGCATCTTCGTTGTCGACGGGGCCGGGCATGATGGCCTCTGGGCCAACGGTCTGTGGGACGACGCGCAGGCCTTCTTCACCCGCTCCGAGGCACGCCCTGGCCACTGAGCCGGCTTATCCCCGGTCCCGTCCATCCGCGTACACTTCGCCTGTGTCGGCAAGGGTGCGAAAACAAATGCGGGAAATGCGGTCGATTTGGCGCAAGTGCTTGAAAACACAAACGCCGGCCTGTGACAGCCGGCGTTCATCTTCGTTCAGGATTGACGCTGCCGTGTTCGAGACGCGTTCAGCATCAAGACAGAAATCAGTAGAGGGTCAAGCCCGAGAAGGCGACCGAGTAGTTGAGGCCGGTCTGGCCCTGGATCGACCACGGCTGCAGCGCGAAGCCCTTCTTCGAGCCGCCGATCAGCCAGTTGCCGCCGAGGCCGACGCCGAGTGTGGCTTCGGCCGAACCGCCGACATAGGTGCCGGCGAGCGAGCCCGGGCCGTACTTGGTCGAGGAGCCGGAGAACACCAGCCACACGATCTGGGTGCGGCCGGTCACGCCGATGTCGATGCCCAGCTTCTTGATGTTGCCGCGGTAGCGTTCGGCCTTCTTGCCGGAGCGCTTGAAGGTGCACTCCATGTCCTTGGAGGAGCCGATGATGAAGCCGATACCGCCTTCCACGGAGCAGGTAAGCACACCCACCTTCACCTGGGCGTCGGCGATGGCGGCGCCGGGAGTAGCGAGCATTAGGGCGGCAGTGGCCGCGGCGAGGAACTTCTTCATTTGTCTGTTTTCCCTCAAGAGTTTGACGCGTTTGCTTTGGGACCTGCGAGCCCCGCGGAGTCGACCGTTGCCGCCAACGGCTGAACGCCTCGTTCCATTTGGGTCAATAGCAAGAACAAGGCGAGATTCTGGCAGCAACGTAACAAAAACGCCGCCCTTGTGAGGCGGCGTTTATGAATGCAATCTGAACGCTCTTACGGCCGGGCCGCACGAGCTGCAGCCGCCGGAGAGGGCAGGCCGCCCTCACGCTGAGCCCGCTTGCGAGCGAGCTTGCGGGCGCGACGCACGGCCTCAGCCTTCTGGCGCGCCTTCTTCTCGGACGGCTTCTCATAGTAGTTGCGAAGCTTCATCTCGCGGAACACACCTTCCCGCTGGAGCTTCTTCTTCAGGGCGCGGAGCGCCTGATCCACATTGTTATCGCGAACAACTACTTGCAAGCGCAACGCCCTTCGTATCGTCAGAATTTGTTTGATGGAAGCGCCCATAGGGCGCCGCCCGGCGGAGGCCGGTCTTTGTGGTGCGGCTATATAGACCCATCGCTCGGCCTTGTCCACACCGCTGTGAGCCCGAAAGCGCTCATTTTGTGCGCTTTTTGCTCACAATCCGGTTGATATGACCCATCTTTCGACCCTTCCGGGCCTCCGCCTTGCCGTAGGCGTGCGGGCGAGTCGCGCTGCCGAGCCTGGCCGGGATGGCGCCGATCTCGTCGCCAATCAGATTCTCCATCACCACGTCGGCCAGCCGGGTGGGGTCGCCGAGGGGCCAGCCGACGATGGCGCGGATATGCTGCTCGAACTGATCGGTGATCGCCACGGCCTCGGTCCAGTGGCCGGAATTGTGGACGCGCGGGGCGATCTCGTTGACGAGGAGTCGCCCGCCCTCGAGGACGAAAAACTCCACCCCCAACACCCCGACATAGTCGAGCGCAATGACGATCTCTCCAGCGATCTCGATGGCCCGCGCTGCGGTCTTGGGCTTGATGTCGGCGGGGACGGTGGAGGTCTTGAGGATATGGTCGCGGTGGACGTTCTCGGCCGGCTCGAAGGCGGCGACGGTGCCGTCGAGACCGCGCGCCACGATCACCGAGATCTCCCGCTCGAACTCGATGAATTTCTCGAGCACCAGCGGCTTGGGGCTCAGCAGTTCCCAGGCTACCGCGGCGTCCTCCATGTTGTGAACGATCTTCTGGCCCTTGCCGTCATAGCCGAGCCGTGTCGTCTTCAGCACGGCCGGGATACCGAGCTCATCGAGCTCGGCTTCGAGCCGGTCGAGGTCGGTGATGGCGGCGAAGGGGGCGACGGGGATGCGGTTGATGGAGAGGAACGCCTTCTCGGCCAGCCGGTCCTGCGACACGGCGAGGGCATTGGCGCCGGGGCGCAGGGGCTTGAGGGCCCCCAGGAATTCGGCGGTTCGGGCCGGGACGTTCTCGAACTCGTAGGTGATGACGTCGACGGCGGCGGCGAAGGCGGCAAGGGCCGCCTCGTCGTCATAGGCCGCAATCGTCTTGTTGGGCGTGACGTCGAAGGCCGGGCTCGCCGGGTCGGGGCAGTAGATATGGGTCTTCATGCCCAGCCGGGCAGCGGCGAGCGCGAGCATGCGGCCAAGCTGGCCGCCCCCGAGGATACCAATGGTGCTGCCCATTGGAAGCGGAGAGAGATCAGACATTATCGGTGGGGAACTCGGCTACGGCATTGGTCTGGTCGGCGCGGAAGTCATCGAGCGCCTGGGCAATTTCGGGATCGGAGAGCGCGAGGATGGCGGCGGCCATCAGGGCGGCGTTGATGGCACCGGCGCGGCCGATGGCGAGGGTGCCGACCGGAATGCCGGGGGGCATCTGCACGATGGAGAGCAGCGAATCCTGACCGCCCAGTGCCTTGGTTTCGGCCGGCACGCCGAGGACGGGCAGAGGCGTGAGGGCGGCGACCATGCCGGGCAGGTGCGCCGCGCCGCCGGCCGAGGCGATGATCACCTTGAAGCCTTCCGCCTTTGCGTTCTTTGCGAAACGATACATGCGATCGGGGGTACGGTGGGCGGAGAGAATCCGCGCCTCGTAGTCGATCTTCAGCGTGTCCAGCGTTTCGGCGGCGTGCCGCAGATTCGGCCAGTCGGACTGGCTGCCCATGACGATGGCGACGGGTGGCGAGATCGGCACGGCTGGTCCCCGGATGCGCTAGCCTAAAGCAAACCCATAGGTGGAGGCGCGGCGAAGCGCAAGCGATCAGGCGGCACTGGGGGCGGGATCGAGCATACAGGCCAGCGCCTCGAGCGTGCTCTCGTCGGCAAGCTCGATCGAGCCCTCGGGCAGCCCGAGGATGCGGTCGATGACCGTCGCGAGATACCTCATCTTGGCGTTGAGCTTTGCGGCGAGGCGGCGGAACTCGGCGGGGTCGCGGGTGTAGTAAATCTCGACCAGAAGCGGCCGGTGCGAGGACATGAGGTGGATGATCGTTTCGGCGGCGCTTTCGGGGTCGGGCGTCTCGAAAGTGCGCTCGGCCACGCCTTCGGCGATGATTCGCGTGAGGATGGGTTGCACCACCAGGGTCACGGCGCGCTGGGTCTTCTCGTAGAGCTGGAGGTTCTCGTCGCGGAAGAGCGGCTCGAAGGTGGCGCGCAGTTCGGCCACACTCGCGGTCTTGTGCCGGCGCATGGTATCCATGAAGGCGGTGAGCCTGGAGAAGGCATCGAGCGTGGGGTCTCGCAGCAACTCCTCCGCTGCCCCGGCGGTGGCCCGGGCAAAGCGGGAGGCGAGAGCCTCGAGGAGGTCCTCCTTGGAGTTGAAATGGTTGTCGAAGGTGGCCTTGCTGACGCCGAGCTCGGCTATGATCTGGTTCACCGAAGTGCCGTCATAGCCGTTGCCGGCAAACAGCCTCTGCGCCACGTCGAGCAGTTCATCGCGCCCCGCGGGCACGGGCCTCACGATATGCGGAAACGGCATCCGAACCCTCCTCGGCACCCTACCGACCAATGGCCGGTGATGTGGTCCTGCGGGCCTGATATGTCAATGCGACCGGAATGCCTCAGGCGATGATGTCGGGCAGCAGGATGTTCTCGAGCTGCACGATGCGGTCCTTGAGCGCCAGCTTCCGCTTTTTCATGCGCTGGATCAGCATCTGGTCGGCATAGCCGGTGCTCAGCAGCGTATGAATCGCCGTGTCGAGGTCGGCGTGCTCCTGGCGCTTCGTCGCCAGCTCAAGCCCGAGGGCTGCTTCCTGTTCCTTGGTAAGTGGCAGCATGGAGCCGCTACGCAGTTCTCACAAGATGGCGCTTATGCCCAGTGATCAAGGGTTAACTCAGCGCTTCGAGAATTGCACTCGCTTTCGTTCACAAAGCCGCGTGTTGCCCGTTTGCCAAATCGACAGGGCGCGGATTTTTTGTGACGATGAGTCGTTGGAAACAGCTGCGGAGGAAGTTGCATGACGACCGAAGGCCACATGGAGGCGCTCGTTCGCCGCCACCGCGAACTCTCCCGGAAGATCGAGGATGAGCTGACGCACCCCAGCCACGACGACCTCTACATCGCTGCCCTCAAGCGCAAGAAGCTGGAAATCAAGGATGAGCTGGCAAAGCTCCAGATGAGCGAAGCCTGAGAAACGCCCGCTCCATCATGCGTACCGAAGGCCACGGCGTCCGCCGCGGCCTTTTTTGTGCCCGCCGAATGCTCACTTGAAGTCGTTGATTTCGAACCAGTAGCCGTTGGGGTCCTGGACGAAGACGGCGCGCATGCCGTCGGGGCGGACATTCACCTCGCCGATATCGCCCCTCATGTTGGAGTAAGGCACGCCGAGCGCCTTGAAGTGAGCGATCACGGCGTCGAGGTCCGGGGCGGAGAGGGCGAAATGCGTACGCTTTTCGACGAAGGTGCGCGACAGGTCGCCGGACTGGATATGGAAGCGCTGGCCGTTGCCAAACTCGAACCAGCGGATGTGCCCGCCGTCCATCGGATCGGGCACTTCGCGAATCTGCAGCACTTCGGTGAGGAACTTTGCCGTCTCGTCGAGGTCGCGGACGAGCAGCGCTATGTGGTCGAGCCGGTATTCGATGCTCATGCGGTTGCTCCAGGAAATAAGACGCCCATGCCACCCTTGTAGATGATGTAGAGCGCCAGGAGGAAAACCAGCCAGTAGGTCAGCTGGTAGAAGCGTTTCACCGAGATGCGCCGGACGAGGTAGACGCCCGCGACGACGCCGATGATGGCGAGCGGCGCGAGAATGGCGGCGGTGGTGAGGTTCGAGACGTTGAGCTGGCCGAGGAAGAAATAGGGGACCAGTTTGGCGGTGTTGACGATGGCGAAGAAGAAGGCGGTGGTGCCGGAATAGACCACCGGCGAGAGGCGCTGCGGCAGCACGTAGATCTGGAAGGGCGGGCCGCCGGTGTGGCTGATGAAGCTGGTGAAGCCGGCGAGGCCTCCCCACACCGCGCCCCAGGGCTTCGAAGGTGGCAGGCCCTCGAGCTTCTTGCGGATGGGCAGCAGCGCATCGAGGATGAAGAGCAGCGTCAGGATACCGACGAAGAGCAGCACCATCTCGTCGGAGACGAAGCTCCACAGCACCCAACCGACGATGGTGCCGATGAAGGCGCCCGGCAGCATGATGCGCAGGATGCGCCAGTCGGCATCCTTGCGGTAGGTCCAGATGGCGATGGCGTCCATCACCAGAAGGAGCGGCAGCATCATGCCGGCGGCATCGCGGGCCGGCATGACGAGGGAGAGGAGCGGCACGCCAACGAGACCGAGACTGCCCACCAGCCCGGACTTGCTCAGGGCAACGATGAAGACGGCCAGGACCGCCACGGCCCAGAAGGTGAGATCGAACATGGGGGATGATAACGCCGGCGGGAAAGTCGGGCGCTAGTCGGACGCCCGCTTGCCGGCGTTGTCAATATCGCCCTCAGCAGCATCCCCCGCGGCCTCGCCGGCAGTACCGGTGGCGGCCTGGGCTTCGCGGTCGGCCTTCATCACGGCATCGAGCATCTCGGTGGAACGGCGGACGAAGCCGATATAGGCGTCCCGGTCGTGGCGAACGGCGTAGCTCTCGTGGAGCATGTTCTCGTCGTGCTTCATGAAGGCGCTGGCGAGGTGGGCCGCCTTCTCCTCGGTGTGGCCGAGGGCGACTAGCGCCTTTTCGCCGAGGCGCAGGGCGGCGCGGAAGGTCTCGCGTTCGATGACGTGGACGCCCAGCGCCATGAGGTCATGGGCGTGGCTGCGGTCAACGGCGCGGGCGGCGACGATAACCTCCGGATAGTGGCGGCGAATCAGGGAGGCGATCGAGAGGATGCGGTCGCCTCCGGCAACGGCGATCACCACCATCCTTGTCTGCTCGATGCCGGCGGAGCGCAGGATGTCGAGCCGCCCGCCATCGCCATAGAACACCTGCACGCCGAAGCGCTTCACCAGCTCGATCTGCGCCGGATCGTCGTCGATCAGGGTCATCTCGAAGCCTTGGGCGCGGAGCAGGCGGGTGACGATCTGGCCGAAGCGGCCATAGCCGAGCACCATGACCTTGCCGCGACCGTCGACGCCGTCGGGGCCGGGCGGGCGCGCCCCCGGGGCATCGAACCGGCTGTGGAGGCGCGGCGCCCAGAGCCGATCGTAGACGAAGAGGAGGAACGGTGTCACCGCCATCGACAGGGCGACGACGACCGTGAGCAGTTCCACATCGGGGCCGGTGAGGCTGCCGGCGGTGCGGGCGAACTGCAGCACGACGAAGGCGAACTCGCCGGCCTGGCTCAGCAGCACGGCGAGCAGCAGGCGCTCTGCCACATGCATCCTGAACACGGTGGCAAGCAGGAACAGCACCCCCATCTTGACGCCGATGAGGGCCACCACCAGCGCGATCACCAGCAGCGGGTTCTGGATCACCACGCTGAAGGCGATCGACATGCCGACGGATATGAAGAAGAGGCCGAGCAGCAGGCCCTTGAACGGCTCGAGGTTGCTTTCGAGCTCGTGCCGGTACTCGCTGTCGGCGAGCAGCACGCCGCCAAGGAAGGCGCCGAGAGCGGGGGAGAGGTGGAAGCTTTCGGCAACGAGTGCCGCGCCGATAACCAGGGCGAGGGCGAAGGCGGTGAAGGCTTCGGGCACCTTGGCCCGGGCGATCCAAGGCATGAGGAAGGGCCGAATGACCCAGCGGGAACCGGCGAGTGCCGCCAGGAACGCGCCGACGAGGCCGAGCGCCAGCCACCAGTCGAAGGGGTTCTCGACGGCGTGTAGCACCTCTTCGCCGAGCGCCGCGACCGGAGCGGTGCCCGTCATGCCGGCGAGCAGGGGAATGGCGGCGAGGATGGGGATCACCGCAACATCCTGCACAAGCAGGATAGCGAGCGAGCCGCGCCCGGTATCGGTCTTGGTGATGTTGCGCTGCGCCACCGACTGCATGGCGATGGCAGTGGAACTCATTGCGAGCGCCATGCCGACAATGGCGGCGGCGGCCCAGCCAAAGCCGACGAGCTTGAAGGTGACGGTAAGGATGGCGCTCGTCGCCACCATCTGCACCAAGCCCAGCCCCACGACCTGATGGCGCATGCGCCAGAACTCATCGGCGTCGACTTCGAGGCCGATGAGAAACAGCATCATGACGACGCCGAACTCGGAAATCTTGTGGACGATCTCGCTGTCGGCGACGAGCTGCAGCCCGTAGGGGCCGATCAGTACCCCGGCAGCGAGGTAGCCAATGATGGTGCCGAGGCCCGCCCACTTGGCGAGCGGAACCAAGAAAACGGTGGCCGCAAGCAACAAGAAGATCGCGAGCAGGATGTTGATTTCCATGAGGATCCTGCCCGCGCCCCCCTGCGCGGCCTTCCGTCCTTACTCGTCGGAATCGGTGTCGAAATCGCCCTTGAGGGACTTGAGCTTGGCGAACACCGAATCGGCGTCGATCTCTTCGTCGCGTTCCGGACGGGTGTCTTCGCCGCTCTCGAGCCCTTCCATGACCGCGAGGGCGGCCGCACGGCGCTCGGCGCTCGACAGCGCTTCCTCGGCGGTGAGGAGCATGGTGCCCTGATCCGCCTCGTCCGGCGTCGCCGCGCCCTTGGAAGCGCGCTTCACCTCAAGGTCGAGGTCGATCTGGCTGCACAGGCCCAGCGTCACCGGGTCCATGGGGGTGATGTTGGCGTTGTTCCAGTGCGTGCCGTCGCGCACTGCGTCGATGGTCGACTTGGTGGTGCCGACGAGGCGCATGATCTGCGCGTCTTTCATCTCCGGATGGTTGCGGAGCAGCCACTTGATGGCGTTGGGGCGCTCGTTGCGGCGCGAGATCGGGGTGTAGCGCGGGCCCTTGCGCTTGGGCGCGGCGACGCGAACCTTGGGCTCGCTGAGCTTCATGCGGTAGTTCGGGTCGGCTTCGGCCTTCTCGATCTCCTCGCGGGTGAGCTGGCCGTTCTGGATGGGGTTCACCC